>Ga0194119_10002372_pt1 | contig 32030 bp, 41 predicted proteins | sample TA2MahC100mmetaG_FD_148620 | JGI IMG/M metagenome (GOLD analysis project Ga0194119, IMG submission 148620) | Freshwater microbial communities from Lake Tanganyika, Tanzania - TA2015018 Mahale Deep Cast 100m | ecosystem: Environmental > Aquatic > Freshwater > Lake | place: Tanzania: Lake...
TGATAGTGGACATTATCAAAAAGCAGAAATTGAATTAGAGGCTTTTAAGACTAATAAATTAGAAGTTTTTTATGATCCTAGTGTTATTTCACCAGTTACAGTAATTAATTCTTTAGTTGTAGCAACCGGTGATAAAAAATATGCTTCCGGCCTTTATTATTATAATAGTAATATAAGTTTTGTATTGAATTTTACTGCTACTGAAGTTTTTACTTACACTTACTGGGATAAACCAATTGTTTTAACAATGGATGGGACAACTTTAGGTGAATTTGCTTGGAATCATGCTTCTTCAAATTTACATGGGTTGTCAACTCCTCTTTCTAGTGACGTATTCACTTTAACAAATTTCAATATTGTTTATGATTCACCAAAAACTATGACAGAAAGTGTTACATTGACTTCAAGAGCTGGAAAGCCTGCAACTGATTGGGGTTTAAGTTCATCAAAGACACTTGATATGTTGATTGATACTTATTCACTAGCATCAAATTCGACTTCTATAAAAGAAACTTTTAGAGATGAAGAATACAGAATACAAATGAATGGTCGTAATTCTGATAGTCTTTCAGTGATGCAAAATAGTCTAAAAAATACTTGGAATTCTACGCTGCAATTGGTTGCTGGTGAAGCACAGCAATATATGGGTAAATTACAAAAAGCTAAGGATGAATATAGTAAGTATGGTATTAATGTTGATTATAGACCGTTTGCCAATAATACTCAATATTATTACAGAATGTTTTATGATAAAAACTCACAACCAAACTCTAATGGTAAAATAAAAGTTGTAACAAATGGTGTATTTGGTACTGATTTTGAGATTCAAATTAAATTGCCTGGATTAACAGGATGGTTGAATGTTGGAAAATTGCTTGATACTGAAATCTTTACAGATAGTTATCGTGTTGATGGTACCGGTTGTGGAACAAATTATGAACAAATTACTGGTGGTTATATTTTATCATGGTCAGCTGGAACTCTGTCAACTGTTAATTCTGGATTTGGGTATTTGATTAAGGTAATTATTAAGACAAATAATTTTTCAATAACTGAACTTTCAGAAATTGCTGATACTTGGAGTTAAACAATGTTAGATAGTACAAAAATTAATTTTACACATAAAAAAGTTTCCGGAAAACAGCATACATGGAATAGTAAAAAATGGTATGAAGAGGAAGATGGAATTATCCTTTTTCAACACGCTAAAGAAGTTTGGATTGATAAAATAGTATCTACTCCACCATCTGTGGTGACAGATATTATTAGACCGCATATTGGTTTAACATTAGCTAATGATACTACTGTTTCAGGTAGAAGAGCATTTTATGCTAAGAATACACAAAATATCAGAATAAAAGGTTTTATTCCACCTTCTTATGGTAATAATTATAATGTGAAGGTATATGTTGATGGTGTTAAAATTCCTACAACACATTCATCAAATTGGACATTTGACTATACTAATGGTATATTAGCTTTTGAAAATACGCCACCACCTGGTTCAGTTACGATTTCTGCATATGAATACATTGGAAGGACATTTCAACAATATTTGGATGCTGAATTTAATTCTATTGCTATTGGTATTTTAGGTCTTAATAATCCACAAAAAGAATATACTATTCAGCATAATATGGCTTGTTTTGATATTGATGTAATAATTTACTGTTTTGATATAGTTGATGGTGTGAGATATTGGAAAAAAGATGTTGTTCCATTAATTTTATTAGATGAAAATAGAGTTATGATCAATTTGACAGAAAAACAACCTATTCGGTTTATTATCAAATCTTATGAAATGCCTGATTGGCTATAAAAAAACAAACCCCAAAAATCAACTTTTTGGGGTTTGTTTTTATGCCCATACAATGGCTTCTTTTTGTTTTGATGTGAGATAATCATTGCATTTAGAAAAAGGACGACTTCCAAAAAATCCACGGTAAGAACTAAGTGGGCTTGGATGTGCTGATTTGATTATGCAGTGTTTTTGTGCGTCTATCAATTTTTCAAATTTTTGAGCATGACTACCCCACAAAATAAACACGATGTTGTCTCTTTCAACATTGATAATTTCAATTATAGTCTGTGTAAAAAATTCCCAACCTATATTTTTATGAGAAGATGGTTTATCTTTTTCAACTGTCAAGACCGTGTTTAGTAAGAGAACTCCTTGTGTTGCCCAATCACTCAGATCGGAATTTCTTCTTACCTCTGCTAAGTCATAACGCAATTCTGCAAAAATATTTTTTAATGATGGTGGAATTTTAACACCACTATTTACACTAAACGCCAATCCGTTTGCCTCACCTTCACCATGATATGGATCTTGTCCAACAATCACAACCCTAACTCTGTTAAGCTGAGTCAGTTCAAGTGCTCTAAATACATTTTCTTTTTTTGGAAAGGTATCGGCATCACTATTCAGTATTGTGCGTTTAATATTCTCAAATTCAGTTGATTTGTAAAACTTTATTTTACCTTCCCAATCACTTTGAAAATATGGTAAACTGTCCCAATCGTTAGTCATTTTATTTTAATCACCACCAAATTGAAAAGCAAGGGAATTGTTGGTGAATCCTGAAAATTCACCAAGTTTATAGTGTTTCCGAATTAACAGGATAACATCTTTGGCATCATCAACTGCAAGATGAGTAACTGCTCCTTTAATACCGGCTCTGTCTTTGCATGTTTTGAGATCGGGTAGTGCCTCATCATAGCGTGCATCGAAATAAAGCACAGCAGGATCAAGAACACGGTGGCGAATACGAATCAAATCGTTGAATTGCGGGATTTTATCGAGAAATCTTTTGTCGAAACTGCTGAAATTCTTTCCGGCAATGTTCAATGATTCGGTGTAATAGTTTGGAGTATCAGCTTGTTTGATTTCAAAACCTTGCTGTTTCAACCAAAACAAAAAGTCGTATGCTAAATCTTTTGCATAGATAAATTTGTACTCATCACTGAGGTCTTTTTCATTCTTGAGTTTTTCAATAATTCCGGCGTTCAAATTGAGAGCAAAAACATTTCCATAAAGATTTCCATCTTCTGGTTTAATATAGGCATGATACACAGGAAGCTCATCCATAGGGCGAGGGTTTTTGGTATCATCCAAAACTGCTCCAAATTCAATAATTTGGCATTTTTCAGGATCAAGACCGGTAGTCTCCAAATCTATACTCAAATATTTCATGTAACTTTTCCTCAAAATGGTGTTGATTTTATTGTAATTAAATTACAAGCTCTGGGTGTTTAGTAATTAATTCATTGTACGTTTCTCTACATTTATCATGCTTATCTCTTTCTTCCAAAAGCAATATTAGCATTTTGAAAGCCTCCGCATATGTGTCATAAATCAGTCCTGGAAGATAGTTATTTACTTCATGTCTTTCCGAAGTGCCAGCAACTTTACCGTTGACCCAATTAGCTCTGTAAATTCGATTGAGAGCACTATTAGCATGGTAGTATTCTTCACCCGGTTCTGCAACATATCCTTCTCGCACAACAAATGATGTTGTCATTTCCTTAGTTACATGCATAACGGTTATTTCTGGTTGACAACCGTCTGGGTGTCTAGTAACAGATTTAAATTCAACAGATGCAGTATTTTCGTGTACAAAATAGATTTTTTTCATTTATACTGCACATTCTGGATACTGACTAACCAATTTATCAAATGTTTCTCTAATGGTTACATCATAGGTACAACGTACTGCCAATACTTTTGTTAGCATTTTACAACCGTCTTCATAAGAATTGAAGAACACTCCAGGCAGATAATTCTCAAATTCAACACCTTTATCTTTACTATAAACGGGATTGTAGTCTCCCGGGTTGTGATTGTCTTTCTCATGTGGTTCTGAAATATAACCAGTTGTAACAACAAAATCTGTTGTCATTTGTTTGTTTACTCCAGCTAATTTCACTGGAGTAGTATTTTCATGTATGAAATAAATTTGTTTCATTATCCATTATTGACCATCATCTAATGCAGCTAAAGTAAAACCTAAAACATTAAGTCTTTTTTCTGGAACAAATTCATGATGACGTTGGCAATCATTCAGTTGATAAATTACGTTATCTATTCCAGTACCAATATCCTCATAATCTTCTGGATTAGTTGCTATATCTTCGGTCATTAGACTCCAAAATTCTGCACAATCAGTGTCAGTAAATTTTGTAAATACTATGTTTCTCAAGCTTTTAACATCGTTTTGTTTGAAATGTTCAATATATTCCTCGAAAGTTACACCTCCACCGCCTTTCGTTATTGACACTCTCAACCACTTTATACCATCATCATCGACTATTGTATTTTGTTGTAGCAATTGAATCAATTTACGAATATCATTACTATTGTTTTTAATCAATTCAGTGAGATCATCTTCATTTTCAATTTGGACATCTTCACTTTCAAGAATGGTAAGTGCCCTAGTTACAATTTCACCAAGATCTGGTTTTTCCAAAACGAATGATTGAAGTCTACTATGTAGAGCTGGAATAATTCTTTTTGGATAATTGGCAGTCAAAAAGAATCTTGCAGATCCATAAACAGCTTCCAGTAATGTTTTACAAGCATCTTGTGCTTGTGGTGACATACGATCAGCTTCATCCAAGAAAACAACTCGAATAGGTAGATCAGCATTGCTACTCATACTGTAAGCGAATGGTTGGATTATATTACGAACATCATCAACACTATTGACAGCAGAAGCATTCAAAAATAGAATATCTCCCTTTTCTACACCCATTTCTTGTAATAAAACTTTGCCGGTTGTGGTTTTTCCGGTTCCAGGAGGACCAGCAAAAAGAAGATTTGGAAGTTCTTTTGTTTTAACAAAAGTTCTCATTTTCTTCTTAACTGACTCGGGCATAATTGTCTCTTCAAAAGATTTTGGAGAATATTTTGCTACCCAAATACTGTTTGTTAAATTGCTCATTAAAAAGTATCCTTATCTTCTTTTTGATTTTTAAATACGGTTACAATAAACTGACCACATGCAGCTTTTACTTCACTACCTGGTGAAATTTGTACCTTGATATTATCTGATACTGTAAGTAATCTTTTGATAATAGGTAAAATATTTCTACTCTCTTTATAAGGTGAAGATGTGCATTCATTATACCTCAAAATTCTTAATTCATACTTATCTTTTGTACGTCGTAAAAATTCCATCAGGTGTAAAATATCTTCTTCACTATCATTTTGATTATCAATCAATAAGTGATGAAAAATAATATTGAATTCAATATCATTGACACTTAATAAAGATAGCACTTTATACGGTGTCAAAGCGTCAGAAATCATATTATTATCTAATTCTACATTTCTAACCGTCGAAATTGAATAAAATAGTCTGAACAATGAACGATTTTGGTAGTGGTCTGATGTTTGAGATAGCACATCCATATTGTCTTTAATTTTATTATTTGGGTTGATGTCATATTCACCCAACTTTGTATTCAAGAAATTAAAAGCCGTTATCCATTCTGGTTTGACATTTTTGGGAAATACGGTAGATAAATCAACACCATCAAGTCCAGCAGCATAATCGTTATCAAGAATCCAATCCAATAATTCAAGGGATATATCTGCCACATCATAATATCTGTTTAGTGCATCTCCCATTCCCATCCAGGAAAGTTTGACGTAATAGTCTTTAAGTTGAGGGCTGACTTTCAACTGGTGTTTTACTGCTTCTTTGATATTGTTGATGATTTGTTTATTCGATAACGGAACATATTTGGCATTTTTCAACGTGAGATGACAAAATTTGCAACTCAAAAAACAACCGACACTAACAGAAATGAAAATAGTGTATTTTTTCCTATTAGTGTACTTCTCTTCCAAATTTTCTAAATCATGATTACAGGAATCGGTGAATTTTATGGCCGTTTCTGATCCATCATCATGAATGTATTTTGTTACTTCTTCGTTTTCGGATCGGTATATTCTGTTCATTTTGTCAACTGATTTTGTAATTTGGATCAAAAATTGGTTTAACAGAAATATGCTCAATAAGAACAGCAAGCATATCTGAAAAAGTATCTAAAATTTCACTGTAATTTTTATCCATAAAAGATGTAAGTGTTCGCACATGAGTTGAAACAAATTCTATTGCATGTTCAAATTTTCCTCGAATTATATTAATATTTTGCATCACTATTTTATCATGAGCTGCATAAACATAAAACATATCCAATATTTCTCTTATTTCGGTTACTACTTTAGTTTCTTCATATTGATAAAATTCTCTCATAATCAATTGAATATTATGAGATTTTTTAATTAAATCCATTTGAATAGCTATCAAAATACTATATTGTTTGAGTTTACTAAGAATCCTAACAATAGAAGTATTAATGCCAAGTATTTGAGCTTCTGTAAGAGTATGCTCATTTTCAGAAGTTACTTCAATATTATCTGTATTACTTTCTGCTGCTTCTAGTTCTGTCATTATTTTTACTCCATCATTTTGATTAAATCTTCTTCAGAAATAATAAGAATTTGTTTGACTGTTTTTGCAAGATCATTCAAAGCATTAATAGTCATGGCTTTTTGCATTTTAGTTGATGTTGTTGCAGTATCATTTGTCACCAAGTAATCAAGATCACGCGTTACACTTGCTATTTTGCCACCTGCGTTTTTGATTTTTGTTTCATATACACTACGAGTACCATGAGATAATGCACCAGTAATACAAAAGGATTTACCAACCATCGAAAGTTTATGATTTGCATTAGTTAAAACAATTGGCTTTTCAACAATATTAAACCATTTGGCGTTTTCTCTGATTCTATCTAGGTTTGCTTGAATACCTGCATGGATAGCATTGGCTGTTTTTTCTGCAACTCCATCAACATCGAAAATATCCGAAGGTTTGAAATTTTTATCGAGTAATTTTTCCATTGGATACTGAGAAAGAATATTGTCAAATACTCTCACTCCTTGATTTGGAATATTTAGCAGTGCAAAAAATTGTTCGGGTGAAACATCTTTAACAGAATGAAGTGCTTCATATGCTTTTTGAGCAGATTTAGTTGCAAATCCCGGCAGGTTTTCCAAATCTTTAACAGTCAATCGCATCAACTGATCAAGAGTTGAAATGTTGTACATTTCAGTGACTTTTACAACAAATTGCTCACTCAAACCTTTAATATCTAAAGTATCAAACATGTTTGTGAATAAACCTTTTACCTTAGCTGGGCAGCTTGAGTTTTCACAGGTAAGATCTACAGAAAAACGAGTTAGTTCATATCCACATTCAGGACAATTTTTGATAATTTCAATATCTTGACAAGTTTCATCAGATGATCTTACAGCAAAAACTTGAGGAATAACATCTCCCGATCTGACGATAATTACAGCTGACCCAATTTTCATGGCATTTTGTTTAATGAGTTTTTCTACCATTTCATAATTATGAAGAGAAGCTTTTTGAACGGTTACGCCCATAATATCTACGGGTTCAAAGATTCCAGTTGGTATAATACGTCCTGTTGTTCCAGCAGTCCATCGTATATCTATAAGTTTTGTTGTTGCTCCAATACTATCGAATTTAATTGCAGTAGCAAATTTTGGAATTAAACCGTTTGGATTCCAACCTAGTTCTTCTTGTGCATCAAAATCATCTACTTCTTGTACGAGACCATCAATATCGTAACTTAGTTCCTCACGTTCATGAGTCATATAATCTGTATAGGTTTTAAGAACCTCATCAACTGTTTTGCATTCAAAAAAATTTGGTGTATAAAATCCTCCACGTTGTAAAAATTTCAATTTACAACTAGGTTTTTCAAAAATGACCTCACTTAGTGACATAGCGTGTTCCTTAAAAAATATTTTTTGTACATTTTACAATTTTCGTAGATTGACAAAACTGTGAGCAATTTCCAGTCAGGGAAATGCTAATTTTTCTTATTTTCATAGTAATTATACAATAATTTGAAAATATTTCAGAGTAAATTGTTTGGTTGGTTGATTACTTCTGGTTTATGTAATCACGCGATACTTGACAGGACACCTCGACATGAAAAAACAAGTTTAAAAATAAATATAATAGTTGGATGAAAAAAAATTGTTTTTCAAAATAAAAGAAATGAAAATTTTTAATAAATAAAAGAAACAATGAATCAAATTGAAACGAGGAGAATTAACCTATGTTTATGTTTAGAAAAAGAGAAGCAGTACAAGTTTCTACTAGTGCAGGACTTCAACAGGAAGCAAAGAATTTTCAAGCAGCCGTTACAGATGTTAATGCAAATTATAAAATGGAAGATCTTGACCAAGCACTATTAGCAGCAATTGCTGAAAAGCATGGTGCCGATGTTGCATTTGTTGCAGGATCATTTGAAGCATATTTGAAAAGAAATGCTGTCAACGAAATTACCAGAAGACAGAGATCCGGTGAAGATTATACAATTTGGAATCTTGAACAGATTGCTGAAAAATATGGATTTGATTTAGATTCGTTGGGTATGTCCTATTTTCCTAACGAAGATTAATTTGTAAAATTACCCCATATAAAGTCATTTTTGTATGGGGGTAACTGATGTTGTCTTTTCTTAATGAAATTTTGACAGAAAAAGAAATTAGTGATCTAAGGGAGATATTGGATTTCTCCCTTAGCACTAAGATCGATTTGGCAAAAACTCAAGAACTTATTGCTTACGCAAACTACTATCAATCAAAACTCACAAAAATTATTCTAAAATTGAGACTCAATCATGTTGATCTGGAGATAGCTTTTGATCAATGGTTTGCAGGAGCATTTCATGAAGTGGTTGATGAATTTCATGGACAAGAAGAATTTCTGAAGACTCAGAGAGATTTTGAAAGAGAAGCCAAAAAATTACCAGAATACAAAACACATAAATCTTTACTTGACAAGATGCAAATGCTGATTAGGTCATTGGAATCGAAAGAAAAAGAATTTACATCATTCGATTGGAAAATAAAAGCTATTGTTGATATTCATAAAATCCAACATAATATAAAATACTGATGATAAATTTGATGATTGTTGAGATAAATCATGATGCTATAACCACAAATCTTGATTTAGAATTTAGAAAAATAGCAAAATTTTATGCTCATTTTGAAAAACATTCTATTGTATTTTTGGTTACTAATTGTGCTGATATTACTGATATAATTGTTTTTGATAATAATGAAGTTATTATCAAAAAACAAGAACTAAGTGAAGTTGCGAAAAACAGAATCGTAAATAATATGATAGATCAATTTCCAGAATTGGTTATTCCTGTACTAGATTATGCAATTAAAGCGTATTTGATTAAAATAAGGAAACGAAATGCTCAAAGAAGAGAGTGACATTAGAAGATTACAAGAGTTGACTACCAGTTTGGAAGCTTGGGCTAAAGCAACTAATAATTCTTTGCAATGTGTTGAATTTGAAAAGAATACTGAGTCCTTGTATCGTTTTGGTTGGTTTATTATCAACGGTTACAAATATTCTATTAGTGGTTGGAAATTTCTTGTTGGTATAGTTGTCTTTGAAAATGAATTAGATGGTACGAAAATTAAGTATAATATACCTGATAAAGCGATTATCGGAACAGCCTTTAGAAAAGATACTTGGGTTGTTTCCAATATCAAAAAAATAAGACGTATTCTGAGCAATTTATTAAGGAAATTGAGTGACAAATTACAACCTTAGACAAAAACAGGAAAGTTTTATTGAGGGATATTTCAATCTTAGCTCTCAATCTTCAAAAGGTTGGAGAAACAATCTAACTGGTTGTCCTTATTGTCATGATGGACGATCAAAAAATCCTCGGTCGCATTTCCTTTTCGGAGAGAATGGTTTTGGGTGGCAGTGTTTCAACTGTGGTGGCAAGCATAGATTCACAGAGAACAACATAGGGTTGCTAGCAAATTTTATCTCAAAGTCATCTTGGAAAAAGGTTGGGGCAATCCTTTTTGAAATCAAAAAAGAAAAAATTTTCCCACAATCTTCCATTAAAAATCAAGAGGATATAAAAGAAGAAGTAGGTGAAGATAACCTTGAATTGATTGATTACAAAGAGATTGAATTACCTCCAGTTTCCATTCCTCTTGATTTTGATGTATCCAAAATTGCTCCAAGATTGAGAGAAAAGTTTAAGGAAAATCTGGTAAAAGTTGAAGAGTATCTGGCCTCCAATGGTTTAACCGAAGTTGCTAAAAATATCAGTTTGACTATTTGCATGGAAGGTGAATATTCAAACCGATTGATTTTCCCAATTTACTTCGATGGTAGGTTGGTTTGTTGGGCTGCTAGAGCGTTGTTTCCAACAAGAACGAAATACATGTATCCTCCATCCGATGAGCAACACAATGAACGAGGAAAAATCATTTTTGGACTAGACAAATTGTTCAAGTCAGAAAGTGTGAAACAGATTTTTGTTGTTGAGTCAATTGCAGATGCCTTGATTTTGGGAGGTATGGCTGTTCTTTCAAAAAACATCACAGATGATCAAATCGATATCTTGAAACATTTCAATTTTCAAAAGAAGAAACTTATTTTTGTTCTTGATAAGGATGAAATCAATTACAAATGGGACAAAGACCTCAAAGGAATTGAGTTGGGCAAAGCCGTTCTTCGAGAGAATCAAGGAAATTGGTTTGTTTCCTATCCGAAATTCAGTAGACCTGCAAAGGATGTTGGAGAATCGTATAACCAGTTTGGATGGTTGGAGACTTATGATAAGATCATGACAGGTGTTGTCAAAAATGACACCGATTTATCACTAAAATCTATGTTGGTCAATGTTGATGTTGGAAAACGTCGTAGAAAATTAACAACTTTAGAATAGAAAAATGTCGGCTTCTTCTGGAAGGTATTTTGTATCTTTGAATGTGTCATAAAGATGCATTTTTATTTCAAGTAAGTCAATTTTTTCTAATGAACTTCTTTGTGAAACAGTCATATTTACAGCATTTGGTGGTTGTTTTTTGAGAAGTTGTAATAATAATGTTCCACTTTCTTCATTATAACCAATTTTCACTAATCCTTGTATTACAAAAGCAAGTGCTCCGGCAACATTAGCTATTTCATTTGAATATGTTTTCATCATATAATTGACATCTTGAATACTAATCGGTGTACCATTAACAGTTCCTTTTCTATACGTTGTCAAAACGAAGAAAACCAATTTATCAAAGTTTTCAAGTTGTGATGATACTTTCAAAAGTTTATTAAAAAATGCTAGATCAGGAAAAAAGGTAATAAGAAATTGACCATGATTCGCAAAATCGATACTTTTAACTTGATTAACGATTTCATCTTTGATAGCTTCTTCATGTTTTGTTAAAATAGCTTTTCCTTTGAATTTTTCAAAATGAGCAATTTTTGTTTTAATGATTAAAGTGACAAAGTGTTTAATATCTGATTTAGATAATTGAAATTCACTGTTGCTTTTCAAATTATCAATGAAAGTTTCTGTCCATGATATATCTCTTCCTGAGTTTAATCTTCGATTTAGAAATGTGATGATTAGTGCCCATAGAGATTCTGGATTATTATCATAAGTGGCTACAAACATTGCTTGTTGAAACTGGTACCAGTGCCATGCATATTCTAATAGAGCAGTAATAAACACTCGTTTTTGATCAGTAGATTCATCTGCAAGTTTTATTTTTTCAATGTATTCCTCGAACTTAGGAAAGGCTGACTCATTTTTGAAAGTCTTATGACAGTATTCTACTTCTTTGGTGACATCCATAATAAATTTCCTTTTTTCAGATTACATTTCAAATACAAACATTTCTTGAATGTCTTCTGGGAGATATTGAGGATCTTGAAATACTTGGTAAAGGTATAAATCAAGCTCTGGTAATTTAAATTTAGCTAATCTTGGTAAGATTTTTTTACTTTTTTCAAACATATCTGGTGGTTGACTTTTGATAACGTCTAATAAAAGAGTAATACTTTCCTCATTATAACTGATTGCAAGTAGGGTTTCTATTAGATTTGTCATAGCATTTAGATCGAGATGCAAGTTATCTCTATATTGTATCATAATATTATTAATATCGGCAGCATTATAATTTTCAATTTTGTTCATACTGTTAAAACTGATATTGTATACAGTACGACCAAATATTGCTTTGAATTCTTTAGTTTTTTCTGTTGAGTCCAATACACTTTGGTAGAAAGGCATATCACGAAAATTGTTAAGAAGTTCAAATACAAATTTTATATTTCCAGATGCATTGCTGATTTTTACTATTTGTTTTATACTATCATTTCTTATAATTTTTTCATTTTGTTTGAAAAATGGAATACTTGTTAATGGAGGTATTACAGTTGAAATGGAATCAATTGATACCAAATGTGTCCATAAAGGCATAAAAAGATGAACATCACCAGAATTCAAAACAAATGGAGCTAATGTTCCTTCCAATGATTTTCTCAAATTTATATAAAACCAATGAAATGATCTATCTTGTGAAACATCTGTTTTACCGGCAACCAGTCTGTTAAATATTTTGAGAACTGCGGCAGTCAATACGGCTTGATCGTTGTCTTCTTTTCCAAAAATACAAATCCACCATGCTGTTGAAAATGCCGCTCCATTTTTATTGCCTGTTAGAAGCCCATTGATGAAATTTACTTTATCAGATACAGAGGCATTTTGCAATACGGGTCTTACCTCATCATGAAATTCACCACCATTTATTGATTTCGCATATTTTTCTTTGAATTTTTTACCTTCTTCACGATAATCCATAACATTATTTCCTTTTTTTTAAAATAAAAATAAATCTTTTACGTCTTCAGGGAGATATTTCACATCTTGGGTTATCTCATAGAGGTACATTCTGCAATTGCTCGTATTAATTTTATCTAATTTGTTTACAATTGCGTTTTTATTTGAAACAAATTCGTTTGATGGTAAATTTTTAATAGCACTTATTAATAAGTCTACACTTTTTTCACCATAGGTATGTTTTATGAAAATATTGAGAATGTTAATAATTATATCACCAGATTTTGAACAATTGGCTGCGTATGTTTCTAGTAGATATTCAACACCTGAAAGATAACTGTATTCCAAGTCATCCCAGTTCTTGTTAATTGCTGCGACAACGTAATAGAATATTTTGTCAAAACTTGGATGTTTTTCTGTTGCTTTCAAAAAATCTTTGTAAAAATACATGTCTTTGAAAAAATCAAAAAATTCCTTGCCTCCAAACTCAAGATTGATTTTCTTTATTTGAGCCAAAATTTCACGTTTTATGTAATCGTTGTGTTCTTTGAAAACGGCGGTATCTTTGAATTTGAATAACAGTGAAGTTGGTGAATCACTACCAACATTGAGAAGCATAGTGACAAACCCAGGTATTTGATAATTTACTAATTTGAATTCTTTGTAAGCCTTCAAATCATTATAAAAGTTTTCTTTCCATGGAACAGTTTTTTTACCTTTTGTGATGTCATTGAAATATCCTATGATTAAAGCCCATAAGGTTTCTGGTGTGTCATCATATGAAGCAAGTTGCATTGCGTGTTCAAAAAGAGTTTGGTTTCTTGAACCGGATAATAAACCAGTGATAAAATCTGATTTTTGATGAGTGTAAGCTTTATTTAGATCAATTTTTTCGATATAACTATTATAATCATCAATTGATCCCATTGAGTAAAAATTTGCCTTACAATACTCACCGTTTTTGCGAAAATCATCCATACTAGAATACCTTTTTTATTTGATATTTATTGTCGAATTTATAATTTTTCAATACATAAATAATACAAAAACAATCATGGTATCATAGATGAAACTTAGAGAATTACTTGAACGAATTGAATTGAAAGAATTGGCTGATTTTGAGACTGAAATTGATCTAATTTTTGCAAAATACGGTATTGATATTTCATTTACCGCTCATTTCAAAGAAAGAATGAATGATGAACGTAATATAAAACCTATTACTATTGTTGAATTACGGAAAATTTTCAAAGATACTTATGATAAGTACGGTAAAGAAATGTCGATGGGAGAAGAAACATTTGAAGCTGTCTTGAAAGATCTTTCTTCCAAAATCAATATTCCTTTTGTTTTGAAAGGAAAAACTAAAAAAACTTTTGTTTCAAAAACAATTATGCGAAAGAAAAACTTTGGTACCCCAAATCCGGTTTATGAAGTTTGAGCATAATTTGTAAAATAGTTATTTTTAGTAATGATAATTATTTTACAATAGAGCGAAATTATGCACGCACATTACGTCTACAAAATCACAAATACACGTCCAACCGATGATCGCAAATATTATATTGGCGTTAGAACAGCAGAAAATGGAAACCCAGAAGAAGACTTGAACTACATGGGGTCATCAACGGTCTTAGAGGAAGCCATTCAAGAAATTGGTTTGGAACATTTTTCCAAGGAGATTCTTTCAACATGGGCAACGAGAGAATTGGCAAATCAAGAGGAAATCCGTTTGCACAAGGAGTTCAATGTTTCCGCAAATTGTGAGTTTTATAATAGGGCTGAAGCGACAAGTACAGGGTTTTGCAGATACGGTCAAATTCCTGTTCTAGATACAAGAGACGGGAAAACTAAATCTGTTTCAAAAGATGAATTTGAAAAGTTTGATTATTATATTCATCATACAACAGGACAAATTACTGTTCTTGATCTTAGAGATAGAAAAACTAAAAATGTGTCGAAAGATGATTTTGAAACTTTTGATTACTATGTGCATATTACAAAAGGTCAAGTTACAGTTTTAGACGTAAGAGACGGTAAAACTAAAAATGTATCAAAAGAAGATTTTAAAAAATATGATTATTATCATTCAATAACAACTGGCAAGGTAGTTGTAACAAATAAAAAAACAGGAAAAAGAACATTGATCCCTAAAGAAGATTTAGATAAAAATCCTGATTTCGAAATATTTACCACTAAAGGAATGGTTGCAGTAAGAGATACCAGAGATAATTCCACTACTAGTGTTTCACAAGAAGATTATGAAAAGTATGATTATTACGTTGCATTCAATACAGGAAAAGTAAACGTACTTGATTTACGAGATAATAAAACAAAACAAGTAACTAAAGAGGAATATGATTCATGCGATTACTATCAATCTGCTATAAAAGGTTTAGTTCCTGTAATTGATAACCGGGATGGTTTGAAAAAAATGGTTTGTGTTGAAGATTATAAAAAATATGATTTTTATGTTTCACCGATGTCTGGAAAAGTTCCAGCAATTGATACTAGAGATGGAAGTAATGTGTTTATTACAAAAGAAATGTTTGATAATCATGATTATTATATCCCAGCAAGAAGTAAAAAAATTGGTATTTTTGATAAAGATGGTAATCTCAGATATTCAACTTGGGGTAATTTTAAAGAAGTTTGTGACAAGCATGGATTGCCCGGTAATGCTTTGGGTGAATCTTTAAGAAAAGGAAGTATTCCGATACCTTTTTCAAATGCAAAAAATGCAATAACAAAGTTTATTAATAGTGGATACGAACCTTATTTTGGATGGTATGCTAAGGAAGTGAAGTAATTACTTCCTTAGCACTTTTGTTTATTAATGATATTCTTCTTTTAGATATAAATCTTGAATATCAACTTCACGTATTTCGCCCGTAATTTTATTTCTGATAGTAATTTTTGTTGTACCATCAACACAATAGACTAGTTTCAATGATTTGCCCCTGGCGGCGTTTGCTGTAGTCGCTTCGGCCAGGATCCGCATGCCATTATCGAATTCGATTGACGTAACATTGTTTGTTACGAGTCCTGGTTTCAACCAGAGAGGACATGAATAATACATATCTTTGAGTCGCTTCAAAACTTCAATTGCATGAGCCTGTTTATGAGCAACGATCAAAATGTCTCCTTTTGCTGGAGGAAAACATGCCTCGTAAAGTAAGTAACTGTATCACACTTGGTTTCCCAAGACAATCATAAAATTGTTGTGATCTGGACTATACCATAATCCTATTTGATTAGGACTGAGTGATTATAGTCTCTGAACCTTCTCCATTAAAGGAGCTTGGCTGCTGATTGCCCATTTTCATTAAACCACAGTGTTTCCACATAATTCATAGTAGTTCTTCTTTCTGATTTTCATCAACCATTCCATCTGTCCTTTCGAACTCTGTTTTGGTGAACTGCTCTTTAGGGGTTTCCAGCAATTTACACTCTTTTCTTTAACCTGTATTTCTACAAGTTGCCTCATACTAACTAAGGCTCCAATTGTAGTATTATGACTAATAATACCATTTGTATAATACCGATGATTCTCACTATCAACAGTCAAATCAAACATCGGTTCCTTCTTTGAAGTTACAGAAACAGAAATTACTTCTTCTGGACCTCTTGCTGTTAAAATAAAATCACCAACCTTTACATCCTTTACGAAAATCTCACTATAATCATCCTTGAAAACAATGTGATTATCGGCACATTCCAAAAAACAACATTTTGTCTCTATTCTACATACTTGATATTTGATCGTCTTGTTACTTCTTGAAATCCTCTCAAATCCTGTATCAGTCAATACAGACCATCCATCTACTTCCAGTTCTTCTATAAATTTTTTCTTATCTGTCATTTCACTTTTCACCTCCAATAAATAAAAAATTTATTAAAATTCCTTTAAAATAATGATTTTTTGCATTTTTCGATATAAATACATATTGAGAACAGAGTAATCTTAATGTGTCATCACCACATTAAGAAACTGGCGGAAAATAATATACCAGCTGTCCTCTTAATTGTAATTTTACAATATTTAAAGGAAAATAGACATGACAAAAGAATTTCATTATGTGTATCAAATAATTAATCTTGAACCAGTAGATTGTAGAAAATTTTATATTGGTGTGAGATCATCGAATGTTCATCCGCATGAAGATGTTAAATACATGGGGTCATCAAAACATCTTAGGAAACATATTACTGAAGAGTCAGTAAAAAAATTTAGGAAAGAAATACTTGGTATTTTTCCTACTAGAGAAATAGCAGAAAATACCGAACGAGAATTATTATTATCTATTGATGCAAAGAATAATCCAGAATATTATAATAGGCACAATGCTACAGAAATCGGATTTTCTCAAAAAGGTAGAGTTTTAGTAACCGATACACTATTAGGCATTGTATGCTCTAAGAATTTGAAAATAATGACAGATTTATCAGTTACATGGTTGATACAGTTCCCGCAAAATTAAAAAATGACGTAAATTCAACATTTAGAAGAATTCCTTTACATGAGTATAATAATAACAGAGAAAATTATACTCATTCTACTGAAAATAAAGTTTTTGTAATTGATGTAATCACCCGTGAAAAAATCGCTGTAACAAAAGAAGAATTTTCAAGAAATAAAGACAAATATGTACACACTTCAAAAGGACAAGTTACTGTTTTTGATAGCAGAGATGGTACAATTAAAAATGTGGTAAAAGATGAGTTTGATGCATGTGAGTTCTATCAATCAATTAATAAAAATAAAGTAAACGTAGTTGATAGAAAAACAGGATTATCTATGCAAGTTTCTAAAGAAGAATATTATTCAAATGATTCATTTCGTTCTGTTCAAGAAAATTTAGTTGCCGTTATTGATACTAGGGATGGTATAAGTAAAAAAGTTACAAAAGAAGAATATCATAATAATGATTATTACATACATCATACTAATAAAACTATTGACATTTTTAATGAAAATGGAATTCTTGTTTATACGTCAAAAGGTAATTTTGAAGATTTTTGTGAAAAACATAATTTATCTTATCAGATACTATGTAATAGTTATAAAAAAGGTGGAGAACCAATTTTTCAAAATATTTCTAAAATATCGTATGATAGATTAAAAAGAAAAAATAGAGAATTTCAAATTGGTTGGTATGCAAAAATAAATTGATATTAATAATTTGCTTCAATATGAATTGTTGATGTTTACTAATTATACCCTCTAAATAATTATATAAACATCAACAAATTACTTAAAAATCAAAAACTTAATACCTTCTTGAAATTTTCTTAAATCCGGTATCAGTAAAAACAGACCAGCCGTCTACTTCAAGTTCTTCTACGAATTTCTTCTCATCAGTCATTTCGTGTCCTAATTAAAAATTAAACGTCTTATTGAAATCAGCATCGGCTTCTTCTTTTTCTTCTTCATCGGTTTTGAGATGTCGATAGTCAATATTTGAAATTTTTTCATTGAATGCGTCGATATGCTTTTGAGCATCATCACGACAATACTGTTCGGCTTCTGCTCTAGTTTTGAAAATATTCTCACCACGCATATGAAAATTAGAACAGAACCGTGTTTCATAATGTACTGAAATATCATCCTTTTTACGGAAATATACTTCGACTTTTGTAATCACATCTTCAACAACACGGTAAGTCTCAGAAGTACGACCAAAGATGTTTGAAGCATTAAGATTGAATGCCGTAAACACTTTCTCACCAACTGAATATTTTATTTCAGGAATCAGAGATGTGTTTACTTTGAACTCATTAGATTCATCATCTGAAAATATACCTGATAGCCAATTATCATCTTTGTTTGAAATATTTTGTTCGGATTCTTTACACCACTCATCAAACTTCTCTTCAGCCTTTTCAATGACTTTTTCTGTCTTTTCTACTGATTGTAGAAGAGTTGCTTTGATATTTTGAAGTTCTTTCTTGTAATGAGCAAGAGCTGATGCTTTATTAACGAATGCCTTGTTATAGTCACCGCCTCCTCGATCAGCATAATCTTTTACAAAGGAAACAATATGCACCCCATTTTTATCTACCGATTTGCCTTTGACAAAAGTTTTTCCAACTTTTGCTCGTCCATCACCATAGTAACATTGGTAAATAATTGTACCTATTTCAATGCGATCAAAATCTTCTTTTGTAACGACCATTTTTATAATCCTTTTTGCTGTAACTTGTGAAATGCTTCAATTGTGATTTCTCTTACTTCGCCTGTTTTATCATTGCGAACAGTTATCAATGTGTCGCCTGTGACACATTTACTCATTTGACGAGAAGCTAGTAAAATTGATCTTTCTGAATTTTGAAAAAGATCAATCATATCATATTGAAACGGTTTGATAACTGTATTGAATTTACGCGGACCATCAGCAGTTACAATATCAACATAATTTACAAATCTTCTAATACCTGTTGGTCTTTTCATTACCCTAGCCATTTCCATCATTTGGTCCTGATTTAATGGAATTGACTGGTTGGCTTTTCTTATGTAATCTGCCATTTGTACTTGAATCTCCAATATTTTAAAATTGCGTTTTTTGTTTATTCAATAAATAGTATTATACAAAAAAGCATAAGGTATTGTAGAAAATGACATTAGACGATTTGGTTTTTGAAAATGAACTTATAATAATTACAGAAATACTCAGAAATGGTCAAAGCTTGATGGAAGCCGAAGAATCCGATACGTCAAATTCTAATGTTGTCAAGAGTTATGCTAAAAGAATGGGTAGACCGAATGCTCTCAAAGACGCAACTATTGTTTGGAGATGTTTAGAAAAGAAGCATCCTGAAAAATGGGGACTAATTAACACAATTTTCACAAATTGGGCTAAAAAATGGACTACAGGTAAAGTCCAGGATATCAAACAAAGTCAAACAAAGAAAACAAGAACTAATCGCCCAACCAGTGATGAGAGTTACGAAGAAAATATTGCTAAATATAAAGCTTGTTCTGATATTTGATTAAGGTAAATTTGTAACATGGGATGGTTTGGAAACAAAGGTACTTTACCTCTGGAAGAATTTTTGTTTGATCCTACTGTATTTACTATAGTTGATGTACGAGGTGGACCACTTTTTGATCCAGCTATTCCAACTTCACATTCCGCTTATTTAATTGACATTGATGAAAATCCAAAAGCATTTGAACAGAAGTTTGCATCTCAATTAGAAAAATATCCAATGGTATTATATTGTAGCAAAGGTGATTCTAGTAAATATCTATTAAGTAAATTTTCAAAAAAATATCACATTCGTAGTTTAGACGGTGGAATGGTTAATTATTTAACTACTATTTCTCGGTTATTGCATCAACATCCATATGAAGATCCTAGTAAAAAAGGTGATACTATGGTAAAAATTCTAAACGCATTGACAGATCGTAAAACTGATAGCGAAAATTTTGCAAAAATTGTTAAACGATTGATAACCTGTACAACAGATTCAAAATTTCATAAACTTATTAGATAACTATTTTAAATTCTAAAAATATACTATTTGAATACGTGCGTTCATGTGGTATTACATAAATAATAAAAAATTAAAATTTTATGTTGATGGAGCTTACATATGTTTTTTAGAACTTGGAAAATTGGTACAAAATTAGGTTCTGGTTTTGCCATAGTAATCAGTTTATCGATTGCGTGTGGAATTATTGGATATAAAGGTTTGCATGATTTCCATGAATCAACACATAATATTGAATTATTTAATACAGTGATTGATAATTTTAATGATATGGTGATTGCACAAAAAAGTTTTACAATTACTCATCAGGATAATTTGCCAACTATTAAAAAGAAATATGAAGATAGTTTACCAGAAATAAGTAATCATCTTGATGTTTCTGAAAAAGATATTTTCAAAGAAGTCACGGAATCTGTTGGGGAATATATTAAATCTTATGAAGCATTTGTAGCTCGTGACATTTCTATACAAAATACTATGAAAGAACTTATCAGTTTTGGAACAGCAATAACAAAAGAACTTGATGATTTATACCAGTATCAAGAAAATAAAGTTAAGGAATTAATTTCTAATAAAGAAATGCAATCTGAAGAAAAATTACCTAAGCTTGTTGATAGATTTGAAAAAGTAGATGCTAATAGAGATGTAAGTACATCTTATTCTAATGCTAGATTAACTGCTAAAGAAGTATTAGCAACTAGAGGTAGAGATAAGAACTTGATTGATTCGAGTTATTCATATGTAGATAATGCTATCAATTTACTTAAAGAATCTCGTAAAAGTATGAGTAATCCAGTCAATCAACAACAAGTTGATAATGCTGTAACAAATCTTGTGAAATACAGAGAAGGACTAGTTAAAGTTGTAGGTTTATTTAAAGAAAGTGACGACCTTAATACCATTATGGATTCCAATGAGATTAAAGCTAGAAAAGCTGTTGTAAGTTTGATTAAGGCTGAGGAAAAACTAGCAGCGGGTCATGAAGAAAGAGCAGTATTACTCACAGCTGTTATGAATTTAATTGCAGTATTTTTTGGTTTAATAGTTTCTATCACTCTTACTAAATCAATCACCGCAGCATTACGTCAAGGTGTTTCTTGTGCAGAGAGTATCGCTGGTGGTGATCTTATGACAAGTGTTTGTATTACTCAAAAAGATGAAACGGGTCAGTTAGGTACTGCTCTTACAACAATGGTTTCAAATTTGAAAACAACTATCAATACTCTTCTTGAAGTGTCTACTTCAGTAACAAGCGGTAGTAATGAAATTTCTACAGCATCTAACAGTATTGCATCTGGTGCTTCAAATCAGGCAGCTTCTATTGAAGAAACCTCATCGGCTATGGAAGAGATTGCTTCTAACATCGCTCAAAGTTTAGACAATTCTCGTGCTACTATGAAAATTGCTGATAATGTTGCTAAGGAGGCAACTAAAGGTGGTGAAGCTGTAACTAAAGCCATTGAAGCTATGAAACAAATTGCATCGAAAATTGGTATAATTAATGAGATAGCCAGACAAACTAATTTACTTGCACTCAATGCAGCTATTGAAGCAGCTAGAGCTGGTGATAGTGGTAAAGGTTTTGCTGTTGTTGCTGCCGAAGTTAGGAAATTGGCCGAACGTAGCCAGACTGCAGCTGAGGAGATTTCACAACTTTCCACTAATAGCTTATCTTTATCTATTGAAGCAGGAAATGTTATCAATAATGTTGTTCCAGATGTAGTAAAAACTTCAAAGCTTGTATCTGAAATTGTTACTGCAGCAGAAGAGCAGAGTGCTGGTGTTAGTCAAGTAAATAAAGCTATTCAAGAGCTTGATAAAGTCATTCAACAAAATGCAGGTTACTCTGAAGAGATGGCTGCTACAGCAGATGAATTAAATATGAATGCTGAAAAGATGGCTAAAAGTCTTAGATTCTTTAAGATGAAATACGGTTAATAATAGTTGTAAAAAGTGTTACTACTTTTGTTTATGAGAGTAGTAACACTTTAATTGCATTGCGGTAATTACTATATTATTAAAAATTTGAATAATTCCTTGTTTGATTTTATACCAAAAATAAGCAAAAAAAGACATCTTGTATTCTTCGTCTTCTTCCCATTCTTTAAGAATTTCCATGTTTCGTTTATCTGCTAATTCAGCAGAAACAGTTTCTTCTCGTTGATAGGGTCTTTCACAAAAACAACTCATGTGATTATTTCCTTTTGACTGTGTATTCGTATAATTTTCTGAAGATCAACTCTGAATCATGGTCGTAGAAACCTGAGGCGTTTATACAGTTCATTTCCACGACTTTGTATTCACCATCGACAAGGGCTATGTCTATGGTGCAACATTCTGAAGGCAACCAACCCTGTGCCTTTTCTTGAGCAATTCGGATGATTTCTTTATCAGTTTCGTTGACAGATTTCAACTGTCCTTTGATTCTGTAAGTGCTGCCGGAAATGATTTCACCATTAACAACAAACCATCTCCATTCTGCGTCAATGTTTCGTGGTTCAGAAAGAACAATATCCATCTTTGGGTCCATCTTGTATGACCCTTCTGATTGACATTCAATTGCATCGGTGAACCATGCGTACAATTCTTCACCAGTTTCAACCAATCCGGTGAAGTGTTTGAGATCGTGAGATGGTCTGGAAAACCAAAGTCTTTCTGGATTTGCTTTCAAAATGATGAGAGCATCTTCCAATGTACCTACAAAATCCGGATTCAACATGTCCCGGCGGTTCAAAACGGCATTTTTATAAGTGAAAATATTTGGATCAAAGTACAATCCTGTAAATCCTCTTTCAAACGAAATTTTCGTGAAAAGAGTCGATCCGTAGGGGATGTAATCTAAACCTTCAAGGGGTTCATTGGAAGTGATTTCATTGGAAAACGGAATTACTCCAACAAAAATATGTGGCACTCCTTGAACACCATTTCTGGTTTTGTTCAATTGCCATTCTGAAATGGCACTGTCTTGAACTAGGAATTTCATTGTCGTTCTCCGTTTTTTGGTAGGTTCCTCTTATGTAGATTATACCAAAAACAGATATAAAATCAATCAAGTTTAAAAATAAAAAGGTCACGAACATCATCAGGCAAATATTCTTCTTGACCACCCTCTAACAAATAATTAACGAATTCTTCACTTGATAAAAGTTTTTCTTTTAGTGGATGATTGTTTTCATAATCTCTAAGATATTTCATAATAATGCCGTTACCAACCATACAATTAGTAACAGTAATCGAATCTATGTTGATATTTTCCATTATTGTCTTGAAAACGTCTTTTAAGAAGGATTCATCGGTCTTTATGGCAAATTTTTGCAACATAAAGTGCATAAAACCATTGTGGTCATTACTGTGTTTGAGATATAGAGAAATGGTAAGAGGTACCACTTCAGAATAGTCATTTATTTGTTCACTAATAAATCCAACAATATCAGATGTAAAAATTGTATTAAATAGCAGCCAACCATTATTGACTAATACAGGTAATAATTTTGGTTCTACAACACAAAATTTTTGTAATACTGGTTCTTCAAGTGTTTTCCAATGGTTCATGAAATATTTGTTTGCATCGTATTTTGTTATAAATTTTTTGAAAGCTTTAATATCGGTAGAAAGAATAATGTTTTTTAGAAATTCTCTTCCTGTTTCGGCTGAAAATTTCCAATTTTCCACAACTTTATTAAAAATACTAGGATTGTTTACTATCACCTCTTGATGACGATAATAGATTCTATTTCCTACATCAATTTCATCAATCGACTGTGTTGCTAGAAATGTAAATAATTTTTTGTAATGATCGGAGGTAATTTTGTCTGTTACTGGACTTGCTGGTAAAATTTCTTCAAGGAATGCTTTGGCACTTATTGCACCACTGCTGATTGCTTCCATTAATGGTTGAATATTATTTTGGTTATAGACAAATCCTAAAATCCAAGAGATATTTTTTTCTTCACTATACATCTTAATAATGTCTGGTGTATTTTTTACAACCATTGCTATTTCATGTTTTTTGAGTGTTGAATCACGAAAATCAGGAAATTTATAACCGAAGCCGGTTACTTTTGGTAAAACATTCTCATATTTCAATATACTTATAGATGTTTTTATTTTGTCATCTGTTTGAATTTCATAATCATTTGGAAGAGCTATGCGGTCTAATTTGTTATCGAGAGTATAGTTTTTTAGGTGAATTATAAGTTCGACTACTAACCCATTAGTAACTGGTGAACTTCTTACAATTTTAATATTATTCTTTTTCAAAAGGTCAATAATTGAAATATACTTACTGTTTAGTTTATCAATTTCTTCTTTAGGTAAAACACTTTCATTGTACCACAACCCATCGTCAAGCTTAAACCCTTTTTTTTCATCAAAGGGCATCCAAACTTGAAGAAGTTCTGCATAAGCATCTTTAGTTCTTTTATAAAATAATCCAGCTACGGTTATTGCTGTTTCTAGTTCACTTACTTTCATTTTTTTATTCCGTCTCAAATACAAAAAGTTCTCTTATTGATTCTGGAAACAAATGTGATTTTCCCGATTGTATTATTGCATCAATCATTTCTTGATTTTGGCACATTTTATCTACTAAGTTATACAATTTATTCGTATACGCAAGTTCAATTAATTCTGTTTTGTTACGTTTGATAAACATTGAAACCTTGTTATTGTCAATTAACCAAATAGCCATGTCTTCATATAATAAATCAATTGCTATTTTCATTGGATTATCGAGAAAAGATGCATTCCAACCTTCTGTTGCGGCAAATTTTAGTGGACCATCTACTTTTTCAGCCCATTTTATAAATTCTACATTACCAGTTTTGATGAGTAAGGTTGTGTGTTCTGAATTTTCTATTGAAGGTTTTGCAATATCTGGATGTTCTCTATTGAGTTTTTTGGCTGTTTCCAAATCTCTGTCTTTAATTGCTCGAATGAATTGATCTGGTATATCGGCATATTTTCGATAAGTGTCCTGTACGTTCCCCCAATCAATTTCAGCTTTTGTAGAATTAAGCTTAAATTTTGGACTGGAAACAACATCTCCCATCATGAACATTCGTTTTTCTTGTAAATTAAATCTAACAGATATTGGTTTTCCTTTTTTCGTTTTTAAGGTTGTGTCATATACCTGTAATTCAAAATTGATATTATTGAATATAATGTTAATAGAAGTCCAGCCACTTATTTTGAATAATGATCCATCGAATTCTATCAAGGAATTCTTGATAATATTAGTAAAATAATCGAAATCTTTTATATTCTCGTTGGTAGTGGTTGTTTTGAACACATTCAGTACAATCATATTCACATCCTTTTTACTAAGCGGGATTTATTATAAAGTGTATTTATGGTTTTACACTAATCAATAAAATAAATAAATACTTCAGATGATTTTGTCTAGTCCTATTTGTGAGAAACCAATGATAAATTTGAAAAATGTTTTTTGTTCTTTTGTCTATAGAGTATGTTTGAATAGAGAAAACGATTTAACAAAAATTATTCAAAATATGATAAAAGTACATGATGGCATGATTGAAGAAATTAATGCTAATCATGAAAAAGAGGTTCGTTTGTTAAAAGCGAAAATTCAAACATTGACTAATATGTTGGATAGTAATGATTCTACAGAATTAACTGAACAAAAGGAAGATAATTCTAATCAGTAAAATTAAAATCAAACATTTCTCTTACGCTTATTGGTAGATAGGACATATCACCAGTTTCTTCAAACATTCTCATTTTTATCTCTATTGGGCATGTTTCGGCTTTAGCCAATTTATTTTTTTCATTAGTATTACTGATTTCAAATAACCGAGTAAATAATGGTAATGGACAGTTCTTGTATGCAAGTAGTAAGTCAAATCTGAAAATTTTCTGTTTTAGATCATCTTCAAACCAAGTCATTAAGGCTTCTGGTGATAATGTATCCAATACTTCAAAAAGAAAATTATTGTATGAATCCGTTTCATATATTTTTCTTCCAGGAGTACTAGCAGTCCATACATAATCTTTCGCGAATCTTGCATTGAATGGACTTTTCTTGACATCAATACCATACTTGTTACATTCACCATTCATGTAAAAATTTGGAATAAAATGTCCAGGACCGGTATACATTGATTTTGTAATAATTCTTTCTCTATGATCATCTGTTAATCCAGTTGAATTTGTGAGTAAATACATTAAGGTTTCGTTATTGACAAAAGCGTTTTCTAAGTATTGCTCAAACACTTTGGGACTGAATGGACCTGATTGCGACAATATCACCAAATGTAAAAGTCTTTTGCGATCATTATGACGTTCTACTTCAGCAAGTCTGGCAATTTCAAGGAGTTCTGCATCAGAAAAAGTGAAGCGTTGCAAGAATCTTGCTGTTCTGGCTACCATTGATTCTCTAAAAACAGCTTTAACATTCGCAGACCCACTGGTCACATCACTCATTTTGATTTTCATAAGTATATTCCTTATATTTTGAAAATGAACAAATCTATTATGTCTTGTGGTAAATAAGAACTATTACCTGTTTCTCTGTAAATTGTTAGAAATATTTCTGCGGGACATTTTTCATGTTTTAATATTTCTTCTTTGGTATCTTCACCCATACGTTTTAGAGTAGTATACCATTCTGATAATTCTGGATCTGTTAGTGTTTGTACTATTTCGAAGAAAAAATCATGGTACTGTGAAAAATCCACTTTATGAATTTGAGTTGATTGAGTTCCTGCAGCCATCATATACTGTTTTGAAAATTCTAAGTTAAAAGGGCTTTTCTTGACATCAATACCATATTTTTTACATTCACCATTTACATAAAAGTTTGGAAGAAAATAATCCGTGAAAGGCCCCCATGTTCTTGTCATGATCATTTTTTTATGAGAATCTTCTAATCCAGTTGTATTTGAAAGCAAATGTAATAAAGAATCTTTTCTGATAGATGCTTTATCCATATACAGGAAAAACACTTTAGAAGTGAATGGTCCGGATTGTGATAATAATACTCGTTCTAAAAATCCTTTAGGGTCAAAACCCTTTTCCATTTCAACAAGTTTTGTAATTTCAATAAGTTCTTCTTCAGAAAAAGTAATTTTCTTTAGAAATGCGTCTGTTCTATCTGCCATAGGTATCTTAAAAAGTGACTTAACTTTCTCAGATCCACTGGTTACATCGGTTGGTTTAATTTTTGGCATAATCGTTTTCCTTAAAAAATAAATATTTCTTGAATATCTTGTGGTAATAAAGATCCATCACCTGTTTCTTCAAACATTTTCATTTTGATTTCAAGTGGACATTTTGGATCCATGGCCATTTGTTTTTTTGTAGTTATATCACCAGTTTCAATACTTTCAAATGCTCTCACAAATAACTTTTCTGGGCAATTTTTGTAACCAAGTATTATTTTTATTTTGAATTGTCTTTGACTCAGAGTGTTTTCATACCATTCAAATAATTCTGATTCGGTCAGTGTGTCTAAAATTTCGTAAAGAAAAGCGTGTCTTCTCTCGTTATCGAAAAACCTCGTTGTAGTTTGACTTGATGATGTTATGTATGATCTAACATACGCTTTATTACAAGGACTTTTCTTAAGATCAATACCGTATTTTTTACATTCACCAGTCATGAAAAAGTTTGCAATAAAATGTATTGGTTCTGTAGTTATTGAATAAACAATAAAAGTTTCTTTGTCTTCGTCTGTCAATCCAGTTGAATTTTTAATTAAGTGTATTAAAGAATCTTTATCAAACATAGATTTTGCATATATATCGAATACTTTAGAGTTGAATGGTCCGGTTTGTGATAATATTACGATATTGAAAAATTCTCGTTTTTCTCCATGAGATTCTTTTTTATCTGCAAGGAAGTGAATTTCGACCAATTCATCGTTTGAAAACTTAAAGTTTTTTAACATGCTAACTGTTCTGTTCGGCATTGGCTCTCTGAAAACTTTTTTGACATTCTCAGAACCGCTGGTTACATCACTCATTTTGATTCTTGGCATTATTATTATCCTTAATTAAAAACAAAAAGATCAACTACATCTTTGAAAGACTCATAATCGGCATTTTCATCACAATCTTTTAGCAATTTAATAGTATCTTCTGCAACAATTATAACACCGTCTACTGCACTATTCAGGAGATATTTTCTAATCAATTCAACATCATTACCATGTTTTTTAGCTTCAAAGTACAACCAAATGAAATCATCTTCTGTCAATTTACCTTTTATGCGTGGATCAATATTTCTGCGACTGAAATCCAATCCATACAGCATATCTATTACATGCTCTTTTGTGAGTTTGAAGGTAGATGGCCAGTTTGTTTTCTTTGCGAAAAAATTTGTATCTCGTTGTTCTATGAAGTGTTTTACAACAATTTCATTTTTGATCAATTTTTTGAACTCTGTTAAATCACCCAAAAACGAACTAGTTTGCTGGAGTAATTGATACGTTAATTTGATTTTTTTAAGAAGTTCTGGTGTTAATCTGCCTGCATCATTTAATCTGGCTGCAAGAAGTAATCTATTTTTGTTGACTAATGGGAAAGTGAGTCCTTTTTCTAATAAAGAATTCGTTAATTCAATTTCTTTAGAAACCAGTATTTCACCGCCTGTTTTTGGTAATGCCATATCAATCAAATCTTTATCATTTCGCCATTCGTATTTTACGCTGCTCCAATCACTAGGTGCTATTTTAAGAGTTAATTCAAAGTATTTCTTTATACCTTCAAGAGTATAAAATGGTTGTGAAGTAACATTTCTTGCATTTTCTGCCAAACCACCACTGTTTATTAGCCATCTTGCAAATATTTCTGGGTCTTCTTTGAATTGTGCTGATAGTCTATTCCATAAAGTAGACATAAAATCTTTATATTTTTCACCATCGTTTTGTAAAAATAGTCTTACTTCAGCTTTTGTCAATAAATCTTCTGGAATATATGCAATAGCCATAGCATTGATGCCAAGTGCTTGTGTTTTTAATTTTGGTGTCCACCATTCTTTCTCGAATGTTTTGATTAATCCGGTTCTATTTTTAAGAACCCATTCTAATACTTTTTGGCTTGGTACTCTACCATGATAATTATTCAATTTTGGTTGTGGTGAATTTTCCAAGTAATCTAGTAATGTAGTTTCGTTATGTAACGATGTAGGAAGGTAAGGAAATAAAACATGTCTTTTATTATCAGAAAGGGCATTTAGCAAATCTTGATAAAATGATTTTTTGAGGAATCCACCAACACCCAATGAAGATGGTTTGACATCCCAGCCGATCATGTCAGTAACAGGTGATAATCTGTATACGAAGTATAATTTTTGAATTATATCATCATCGGTACTTGATTGAACAATAAAATCAATCACTTGAGAAATTGTTGGCGGATTTTGCTCAACAAGTTCTTTTTGTTTTTGTTTTATTTCACCTGAATTTGTTTTCCACTCTTTTGTAAATAGTTCATCTGAAAATGGGGTCATATTGAAAATTCCTTTTACATATCATCAAAAAAGAAAAGGTCCATAACATCTTTGGCACCACCAATAACATTTTCAGGCATTTCCTGTTGAATAAGTGATAGCAAAGATGGATCAACTTCGGCAACTTTGAGTACCTCTTTACTATTTAATCGTGTATTGAACCAATCACCGTTCTTTTTAATGAATTTTAATAAGTAATCTTTATTGATTCCTTTTCCACCAGTTATGTATTTGTAAACTTCTTCTGAACCACTTACTAGGGCTTCTAAGGCAATTCTATTAGGAATTGTAATGCTATCTGGATGAAAATTAAACATTCTACTTTCAGATTCTTTTGTCTCTATGTACGTGTCTCTTTTTTTGTTGTTTTCAGCAAAAGCTTCTAAGTCTTTGATGAATTGGAGATCATTTGTTTTAGCAGCAACTACAGCACATATATTATAAAAACCATCACTTTCAATATATCTTGAACTACCTAATTTTTTAAGAGAGTCAAGAAATATCCTTTCATTGACACTGTACTTGTCCATAAATCCAATTAATTTTCTTAATGCTGTTGTTGAATCACCATTGATAGCATGACCAAATACGGTATTCAATTTGATGGTCAATGCTGCCCACAATGTGTTTATGTGCTCTTCATTGGCTCTTGTAGTATGAATCCAATCTTCTTTTGAACTATTTTTGTCTTTGTATATTTTTTTGATTTCATTTGAGAGTTTTGTTATTTCTCTACCAATTGGATCAAGACCTTTGAAATTTTCCATTGCGAATTGTGTCTGTCTTTCAGCACTTGTGCTTTCTTCCAATTTGAACATCCTGTATTTGTTCTTTATAACACTAGGTCTTCGAGATATACTAACGCGAGGTTTTTTCATAGCATCAGTACATTCTTTAGGAGGTTCTACTACATACATAAGTGGTTGACCTAGATCACCAGATACGAACATTTCTTTTAATATGGTTCCAGGTTTCATAATTTTTTCTCTTTTTTCACTTATTTATTTTGGAAAACAACTTTGATTTTGATATATTATTTTTTACCTAAACTAGTCAAGTATTGGTTTTTATTCAATAAGCATAGTTATAAATACAAAAAAGTTGTTATTTTATTGAAATGTTGTATAATATTTCAATTGGGAAAGGTTATAGAATGATTACGAGAGAAGATTGGCAATTATTCATTTCATCTACTAAAGAGCATTATAAAAGTATCGAGCAAATTTACTTGACGAATATTTTTATCAATGAACATGTGGATGTATTTGTACCTGCTGATACAGATGAAACTAATGTAAAATTGACAGTGGAAGAAATTATAAACGAAATGCTCGATAGTGGATTTGGTACTCAGGCTGATATTGCTTTTCTGAAAATGAATACCTTATTGGAAATGGGCTTTTCTGGGAATACCTTAATAATTATTGATAAAGATGATAAAAGCGTCCTGAGATATGAGTTTAGTCCTATTCTAACTCTGGAATTGTTTAGTGGAACAGATAAAATAAATGTAATTCATTCTGGAGCATAGTGAAAATGAAAATATCCTTTACAGGTGTTGATGATACTACAGAAGTTGCTGATTTAGTTGCGTTATCTAACGAATCAATTTTTCCAATTGAGTATGGAATTTTGATCAATCTCGGTAAAGAAGGTCCAAGATATCCGAGTGCAACTCAACGACAAAAAGTGTTATCTGAAAATTTATTTACTGCAGCACACCTGTGTGGTGCTTCCACATTTGAATACATCTTGTATTCTGGTCTGGATAATTCTTTTGGACAGGAATTATTCCAATATGACAGAATACAAGTGAATATCAATGCCCGCAAAGATGATTTTACGTCAGAACAAGTTGTAAAAGTATTTGAAACTCTTCAAGATTTTGGATTGAAAACGATTTTTCAATATTATGAAAAATCAAAAAGACTGCTTGATTTGGTTGGTAGTACAGATGTTCTTTTTGATAGCAGCAGAGGTTTGGGTATTTTGGCAGAAAATTGGTCAGACCCATTGCCTGGTTATTCCTGTGGGTACGCTGGTGGTTTGAATCCAACTACTACAGATCAATTCCAATTGTTTTATGACATGAATGTCGATTGGATTGATATGGAAAGTGGTGTGCGCACTGACAATAAATTCGATGTAGCAAAAGCACGAGAAGTCGTAAATTGGTTCAACAATATTCATACAAAATAAGTGATTTTTTGGTATAATAACACAAATCACAAATTGGTTTAGAAGGGATTTGAAGATGCAAGAAACCGTTAAGAAAAATAAAAAATTCGCACCTGTTATCTGGGTAGGAAATACCGAATTTCATGTTCGGGAAGTCAATCATGATAGAATTT
>Ga0194119_10002373_pt1 | contig 32026 bp, 34 predicted proteins | sample TA2MahC100mmetaG_FD_148620 | JGI IMG/M metagenome (GOLD analysis project Ga0194119, IMG submission 148620) | Freshwater microbial communities from Lake Tanganyika, Tanzania - TA2015018 Mahale Deep Cast 100m | ecosystem: Environmental > Aquatic > Freshwater > Lake | place: Tanzania: Lake...
ATCCAGCGGTCTACCGAGGAGATCGCGAAGTGGATCTGGCGATGGCGAAGCTGTTCGGAGGATTCCCCGCCGCCTTCTTCGACGGTTACGAGCGCAGCTGGCCGCTACCGCCAGGCCATCAGCAGCGCCGGGATCTCTACAACCTCTATCACCTGCTCAATCACGCCAATCTGTTCGGCGGCAGCTATTGGAGCCAATGCGACGCCTGCATCAGCGCACTGCTTACAACCTGGACCTGAGCTGAAGGGATCAGCCGAGGTACTCCTTGCGCAGGCTCTGCACCTTGTTGATCACAGCGGAACGTTTGTCGCTGGTGGTCAGGTTGCTCCAGCTCCACTGACCCACCACCACCAGGCCGAGCAGCTCCAGCAGTCCAGGAACCACCGGCAGCAGGTTGATGGTGTCGAGCACTCCTTTGATGAGCACCTGGGCCACGATCACGATCACCAGAACGCCCACACCTTTGCCGATGCGGCCCATCTGGCTCCAATCGACCTTGTCGAGCGTCTCGTTGACCTTGCCGAGAACCTCGGTGTAGCGCTCGGCGAAGTTGGCGCCCGACTCTTCAGTGCCGACGTTTGCCGTTTCCTTCAGATCGTTGCTGGCGTCGGTCATCAGGATGGGCTTGAGCTATTCGTTCGCCATAAGGTATCCGGGTGGCAACCCCAGCGCCAGAGCGATTGCGCGTCGATGGGCATTGCCTGATCGTTCTCGAGCGGAGTCTCACTGCTACTGCACCCCAGGAGGGCTGCGCCCTACTGCTGGGGGAGCGGCAGGGGCCGTCGCTGCTGCTGCAACGCATCTGGCCCTGTTGCAACAGCTGGAATCCAGCCGCCGAGCGCAACCATCGCTTCCTCCTGGATCCGCGCGAGCAACTGCTGGCCCAGCGCTGGGCTCGTCACCAGCAGCTGCAGGTTCTCGGGGCCGCCCACAGTCACCCCACGAGCGCAGCCGTGCCGTCGCGCACCGATCTGGAGCTCTGCCTGGGGCCCTGCCTGATGCTGATCCATACCGGCCTGCCCCAACTCGAGCAGCCCTGGGGTGCCTGGTGGCTCAGCGAATCCAGCGACCCTGAGGCCGCCAGCACGCCCCCGATCGAACTGATCTTGGAGATCGCTCTGGATCAAGGGGCCGGGCATTTGGGAGAGTAGGGAGCTGGACAGCGTTTCGCTCGCCCCATGCTTCCCCCCGACACCACCGGCATCGAGCTCAGCCCCGATGAGGTGGCCCGCTTTGCGCGCCACCTGATCCTGCCGGAGGTGGGCATGGAGGGGCAGAAGCGCCTCAAGGCCTCCTCGGTGCTCTGCGTTGGCACCGGCGGCCTCGGCTCCCCGCTGCTGCTCTATCTGGCGGCCGCCGGCGTGGGCCGGATCGGCATCGTCGATTTCGATGTGGTGGATCACTCCAACCTGCAGCGGCAGGTGATCCATGGCACCAGCTGGGTGGGCAAGCCGAAGATCGAATCGGCCAAGGCGCGCATCCTCGAGATCAATCCCCACTGCCAGGTGGATCTCTACGAAACGGCGCTCAGCAGCGAGAACGCCCTGGAGATCGTCCGCCCGTACGACATCGTCTGCGACGGCACCGACAACTTCCCCACCCGCTACCTGGTGAACGACGCCTGCGTGCTGCTGGGTAAGCCCAACGTGTATGGCTCGATCTTCCGCTTTGAAGGCCAGGCCACGGTGTTCAACCTCGATGCCGAAAGCCCCAACTACCGCGACCTGTTCCCCGAGCCGCCACCGCCGGGCATGGTGCCCTCCTGCGCTGAAGGCGGCGTGGTGGGCGTGCTGCCCGGAATCATCGGCGTGATTCAGGCCACCGAAGCCGTGAAGATCATCACGGGCATCGGCACCACCCTCAGCGGCCGCCTGCTGCTGTTTGACGCCCTGGGCATGAAGTTCCGCGAGCTCAAGCTGCGGCCCAACCCCGAGCGCCCGGTGATCGACAAGCTGATCGACTACCAGGAGTTCTGCGGTGTGGGCGGCAGCGCCCCCGGCCAGGAGGAAGCTGGATCGGTGGAGAGCATCAGTGTCAGCGAATTGAAGACCCTGCTCGATGGCGACACCTCTGGGATGGTGCTGATTGATGTGCGCAATCCGCCCGAAGCGGAGATCGGTGTGATCCCGGGCGCTGAGCTGATCCCGCTTGATCAGATCGAGAACGGAACCGCTGTGGAGCGGATCAAGCAACTGGCCGCCGGCAAAACGCTCTATGCCCACTGCAAGCTGGGCGGCCGCAGCGCCAAGGCCCTGATCGCCCTCAAGCGCCATGGCATCGACGGCATCAACGTGGCTGGCGGTATCGACGCCTGGAGCCAGGAGGTGGATCCGAGCGTGCCGCGCTACTGAGGGCCATCAAGCCTCAGTAATCCACCCCGCGCTTGAGATCCACGCCGCGCTCGGCGTAATGCTTGTGGCACACCATTTCGGAGTGCACGCTGGCGAGATCGAAGTAGGCGGGCGGATGCTTGCAGCGGCCGGTGAGGATCACCTCGGTTTCGGCGGGCTTGCGCAGCAAGGTCTGCACAATCGGCTCCACCGGAATCAACTCGAGATCCACCGTGGGGTTGATCTCATCGAGGATCACCGTTTTGTAGAGGCCACTGGAGATGGCGGCGCGGGCAATCTCCCAGGCGCGCTCGGCTTCCACGTAATCGATCGGTTGCTGCTGGCCGCGCCAGACGATGGCGTCGCGGCCTGAACGCAGATGGTCCACCAGATGGGGATAGCTCTCGCGTAGGGCGGCGATCGCCGCGTCTTCGGTGTAGCCGCTGCCCCCCTTGAGCCACTGCAGGATCAACACCCGGTGGCTCTTGTCTTGGCTGATGCCGCGGCCAATGGCCTGGAGGGCCTTGCCCAGGGCACTGGTGGATTTGCCTTTGCCCTCACCGGTGTAAACCTCCACGCCGTCGAGGCCGGCGGCCTGATCTGACGTGACCTCCTCGGCGCGATCAGCGCGGCGATGGGCGCGCATCTCCGAATGGAGATCAGCGATCTGCACAAGCGAACGCGGAGCACCGCGGCCGGTGACGATCACTTCCATCCCAGGGGGCTTGGCCGCGAGGGTGCGCACCACCTCCTCGGTGTCGAGCAAGCCCAGATCGAGCACCGGGTTGAGCTCATCGAGCACCACCACCGAGTAGAGCTCACTGGCGATCGCTCCCTTGGCGATGGTCCAGCCCCGCTCAGCCTCCTGGATATCGATGCGGGTGATCTCATCGGCCCCGAAGAACTCGCCGCGGCCGGTTCGCACCTGATCGATCAGGTGGGGGAAGCCCTGCTGCAGCGCTTCGATCGCCGCATCTTCGTCGTAGGCGCGGCCGGGGCCTTTCAGGAACCGCAGCAGCAGCACCCGGGTCTGCTTCTGCTCACAGATTCCCAATCCGATCGTGCGCAGCACCACCCCGAGGGCCGCCTGGCTTTTGCCCTTGCCCTCTCCGTCGTACACATGCACCTGGCCGCGGCTCCGCTCATTGCCATCGGCAGCCGTGCGGATGCCAATACCCCGGCCGGTACTGCGGGAGGACGCGGCAGAGGTTGCCTGCGGAGCCATCAACGAGCCACGTACCGTTGGATCCTAACGAGGGCCTCTTGAAGCCAGAGCATCCCACCGTTGAGCACTTGGAGCCCTCGCTGAGCGAGGCCCTCGAGGGGTTGCGGCAGCGGATCCGAGCTCTGCAAACCGTGGTGGTGGCCTACTCCGGTGGCGTCGACAGCGCCCTGGTGGCGGCGATCGCCAGCGAACAGCTCGGCCCCCGCGCCTTGGCCGTCACCGGCCTCTCTCCCGCCCTCGCTCCCCATCTGCGCGAGGAAGCGAAGCTGCAGGCCGCATGGATGGGGATCCAGCAGCGGGAGCTTCCGACGCGCGAATTGCAGGATCCCGCCTACAGCAGCAACCCCATCGACCGCTGCTACGCCTGCAAGCGGGAGCTCCATGGCGTGATTGCTCAGCTGCGGGCGGAGCTCAGCGCTCCGTGGCCGCAGGCGACCGTGCTCGACGGGGTCAACCAGGACGATCTCGGCGACCACCGGCCCGGCCTTGCTGCTGCCCGTGAGCGCGGAGTGCAGTCGCCCCTGGCGGACCTCGGTATCAACAAAGCGGGGGTGCGGGCGATCTCCAGGGCCCTGGGCTTCCCCTGGTGGGACAAACCCGCCCAGCCTTGCCTGGCCTCGCGCTTCCCCTACGGAGAAACGATCACGGCCGAACGGCTCAGGCGGGTGGCCGCCGCGGAGGCCTGGCTGCGGCAGCAGGGCTTCTGCGAACTGCGGGTCCGCAGCCAGGGGGAATCGGCACGGATCGAACTGCCCCCTCAGCAGCTGGAAGCGCTGCTCGCCGAACCGCTGCGTCAGACCCTGGTGGAGGCCTTCCGGAGCTTTGGCTTCAGCGCGGTGAGCCTGGATCTCGAAGGCCTCGTGAGCGGCAAACTCAACCGTGAACTGCCGAACGCCGCAGGGCCTCAATCAGCTCTGCCTTACGCAGACGGCTGACCCCGCTGATGCCCTGTTGCCGGGCCTTCGCCTGCAACGCCGCCACGGTGAGGCTTTCGAGGGAGGAAAGCGCCTGGGCCGGGGGGTGAGCCACCACCCGATTGGAAGCCCGAAGCTGTTGGCCAGCAGCACGGGGCATCAACGCGAGCGCCGCGAAGACACCGGCCGTCAGCAGCCCTGCTTCCAGGGCGAAGGTGACGTCAACCATGAACAGAGGGAATGGATTGGCGGCATTACAGCCAACGCGGCCATCAGGCGCCAATCCTTGCCCTCGAGCGGATGGTTCAGGCGGCGATCAGCTCAGGTTCCCGCTCAGCTCCCGCCACGGCCACTGGGGTTTCGCGGCGGAAGCTCTTGAGCTTGTAGTGACCCGCGTTGAGCTCTTCGCTCAGCACGATGCAAGCACGCTCAGGCATGGTGTGGTCACCACAGGTGAACACATCCACAGCGGCGTAGCCCGATTCAGGCCAGGTGTGGATGGAGATATGGGATTCGGCCAACAGGGCCAGCCCCGTCACACCCTGGGGTTGGAAATGGTGGGTGATCAGGTTGAGAAGAGTGGCGCCAGCACGCTTTGCAGCGGTAGTGATGGCGTTTCTCAGAAAAGCTTCGTCGTCGAGCTTGGCGGAATCGCACTGATAGAGCTCGAGGATGCAGTGTTTACCCACCATCTCGGTGGCACTGGGTGCTTCAGGGCTAGCGGAGAAGATCTCAGCTCCGGTCCATCCCGGGTTGGGGTGGAGGCAGGCCGCTTGACTCATCAGGGTGAGGCAAAGAGCTCAACACCTTACTGGCTCAGGCGCACCGCTCCGGCCTCAACGGACACCACTTGGGAACCGCTGTTCCAGCCGCCACTGAAGGCCCCCAGATGGGTGGCGCTCACGAGGCATTGATGCCCCTCGCCGACCGCCTCCAGCAGCAACTGCTGACGGCCCGGATCAAGCTCCGCCAGCACGTCATCGAGCAGCAGCAAGGGGGGCTCTCCCCAGAGCTGGTGCACCAACTCCAGCTCCGCCAGCTTGAGGGCCAGCACCAGGGTGCGCTGCTGGCCGGCGGAGCCGTAGCGCCGGGCCGCCTGCCCCCCGAGCTGCAGAGCCACTTCATCGCGGTGGGGGCCCACGGCGCACTGGCCCAGGCGCAGCTCCTGCTCCCTCTGCTGCTGCAGTTGAAGCAGCAGGGCATCACGCCAGGGGCCTTCCGCTTCCTCCCCCTCCAGCTGACTACCGGGCTGGTAGCTGAGCTGCAACTGCTCACGCCCTTCACTGAGCCGGAGCTGCCAGGCCTGCGCCAGAGGCTCGAGACGTTTCAGAGCCCGGAGGCGGCGGCGGTGCAATCGGGTTCCAATCAGAGCCATCTGCTGATCGAAGGCCTCCAGCAGATCCCCCACCTGCCCCTGACCCAGGCCACGGCGCAACAGCTGAGAACGCTGCCGCAGCAAACGCCCATAGCGACTGAGCAACTCGGCGTAAACGGGCTCCAGTTGCAGCACCACCCGATCCAGCCACTGGCGACGCAGAGCGGGCTCCCCGCGCACCAGCTCCAGATCAAGGGCACTGAAGCCCACGCAGCGCAGGGGACCGATCAGCTCGTGTTGCCGCTCCAGCACCTTGCCGTTGCGGCGAGCCTGACGCCCCCCCTGACGCCGCAACTCCAGCTCGAGGCGATCACCACCTTCGCAATCGGCGACGATCACGCCCTCCCGCGCGCCGTGGCGAATCAAATCGCGATCGCTACTGCAGCGATGGGATCGGAGGCTACCCAGCAGTTCCACCGCCTCGAGCAGGTTGGACTTGCCCTCTCCATTGCGCCCGATCACCAGCAGGCGCGGAGCCTCCAGCTGCAGGCTGAGCGCCTCGTAATTGCGGAAATGACGCAGCTCCAGGCGATGCAGACGAATGGGTCTGGGGCCGTCTGACCAGTAAGGTAGGGCCCGTGAGGGTGGTCTGCTGCCTGCACAGGCCTCAAATCTGAGCAACTGAGGTTGCGCAGAGTCAGTGGGCATGTAGCTCAGTTGGATAGAGCGTCAGATTCCGGTTCTGAATGTCGGGGGTTCGAGTCCCTCCATGCTCGTGTTCAGGCCGCTGACCACTCCTTTCGTGCAGCCCCGCTTCGGCGGGGCTTTTTGCTGAGGATCTACAAGCGAAGCCCCATCGCCCGGATCCCGCCGGGATCCACCACAAACCCGTTTTGCTTCAGCGCCTCCAGGGCGAGGGCCGGAGCGGCCACGGAGATGCTGCAACCGGGAAGCTCCCGCCGCAGACGCACCATGGCGGCATGCACCAACACCAAAAACAGTTGAGCCTGCTGGGGATCGGTGGGAGTCACCGCCAGGTCCCAGAGGTTCGCATTGAGGGCCTGGTCACTGGTGGCGCGTACAAAACCCACCAACACACCCTGGGCATCGCGCAGGCTGAAACTCCAGGCGCTGCGCTCCAGGGCTAATCGCAGGCGTTGGGGAGCACGGGATGGATCCCCGCACCGGATCAACAGAGCATTGAGTTCATCCGCCCCCGGGGGCTGAACGCCATCGAGGCTGTAGCCCTCGGGCAACGGCGGCGCCTGGGGCTGGGCGCGAAAGGGAATCAGCAGGGAATCCAACACCGCAGAGGAGCCTCAACCGGTGTTGCGCATGCCGGCGGCGATGCCATTGATCGTGAGCAGGGCCCCGCGCAGCAACTCGCTGCGGCTGTAGGTGCGGCCATCCTGCTTGCCCGCCTCCTCGCTCATGGGGGGTTGGCGGTTCTGATCACGCAGGCGCCGCAGCAGGGCCACCTGCAGGAAACCCAGCGGAATGATCGTGCGGTTGCGCAGCTCCACCGAGAGCTGCAGGCCGGGATCCCCATCCAGGAGACGCTCATGTCCGGCGATGGCCAGCACCAGATCACGGGTGAGCACAAACTCCTGGGCGATCACCTCGAAGATCTGCTCGAAGGCCTCACGGGATTCGGGGCGACCCAGGCTCTGCACGTAGTGGTGAGCCAGATCGAGATCCACCTTCGAGAGGGTCATCTCCACCTTGGAGATCAGCATCCGGAAGAAGGGCCAGCGCTGGTATAGCTGCTGGAAGAGCTCCAGTTGCTCCGGATCGGAGTTGAGCTCCTCCTGCAGGGCCGCACCAACACCGAACCAGCTGGGCAACAAGAAACGGCTCTGGGTCCAGCCGAACACCCAGGGGATGGCTCGCAGGCTGGAGAGATCCTTGGCACCACTCTTGCGCCGGGCCGGTCGGCTGGAGATCTGCAGCTTGCTGATCTCCTCAATCGGCGTGCACTGCTGGAAGAAGCCCACCAGATCGGGGTTGTCGTGCACCAGAGCGCGGTAATGGCTGCGGGAGCAGGCCGCCAGGCGCGCCATCAAGGCGTTCCATTCGGGGGTGTCATCCACATGGCTGGTGACCAGGCTGTTCTGGATCACCGCCGTGGTGACGGTCTCGAGGTTGTAGAGCGCCAACTCCGGCAGGGAGTACTTGGAGGCGAGCACCTCCCCTTGTTCGGTGATCTTGATGCGTCCGTTGAGGGTGCCGCTGGGCTGGGCCAGGATCGCCTGGTAGGCGGGGCCACCGCCACGGCCCACGGAGCCACCCCGGCCGTGGAACAGGCGCAGGGCGACATCGTGCTGGGTGGCCAGATGCTGCAGGGCGATCTGAGCCTTGTGAATCTCCCAGTTGCTGGAGAGGAAGCCGGAATCCTTGTTGCTGTCGGAATAGCCGAGCATCAGCTCCTGAAGGGGCCGACCGGTTGGGCTCGTGCTGGCGATCAGTTGCCGGTAAAAGGGCGTGCTGAACAGGCGCTCCATCACCTGCGGAGCGGCCTTGAGATCCTCCACCGTTTCAAACAGGGGGATCACCAGCAAATCGGAGCGCTGGGCCATCGGATCCACCAGACCGGCTTCCTTGGCCAGCAGCAGCACCTCCAGCAGATCGGACACCGTGTGACTCATCGAGATCACGTAGGTGCGGCAGATGCGGGATCCGAACTCCTTCTGCAGGCGATGCACCACCCGCAGCACGTCGAAGGTTTCAGCGGTGGCGGGGCTCCACTGCACCGCGGCCGGAATGAGGGGACGCCGGGTCTGCAGCTCACTGAACAGCCACGCGACCCGCTGCTCTTCATCCATCTCCCCATAGGGGATGGGCATCTGCAGGTAGCGGGTCAGTTCATCGAGGGCATCACTGTGGCGAGTGCTCTCTTGGCGGATGTCGAGGCTCGCCAGGCAGAAGGCGAAGGTGTGCACCTGAGCGATCAGGTTCTCCAGGGGTTCGCAGCTCAGGCCGGTGCCCTGAAGGCTGTCATTGATCAGCTCCAGATCAGTGCGGAACTCATCAACGGTGGCGTAATGGAGCTCTGGAGCGGGCGGCGTCGGCATCACCCCTTGCCCGAACTCACCCTGATTCGGCCTGGGGTCATGGGGCACATCCCAGCCCGCATTGGCCAGCTGTCGGTTGCGCTGCTGGGTGAGCTGCAAACGCTCGAGCACGTAGCTGAGCTTGAGGCGATAGGGCTCGAGCCGATAACGCGCGGCGCGCTCCTCGTAAACCTCGGGGAAGCGCAACCGGTCCATCTCGAGGGACTCCAGCAGCGGAGCACTCACCTGGCTCCACTGCATCGAGATGCTGAGCTGATCGCGCAGGTCATGCACGGCCGCCAGGTAGCGATCGAGCATCAGTTGGCGCTGGTAAGCCGCCGTGCGCCAGGTGATCTCGGGAGTCACCGAGGGGTTGCCATCGCGATCGGAGCCCACCCAGGAGCCAAAGGTGCAGAAGGCGTCGCTGGGGGGCAACACATCGGGATAGTTGGCACCGAGGGCCGTGCGGATGCGCTGCCTGAGCTGCGGCATCGCCTCGAACAGCACCTGCTGGAAGTAGTGGAGGGCGTAATCCACTTCATCCAGCACCGAGGGTTTGAACTGGTGCAGCTCATCGGTGCGCCACCAGAGCCGGATCTCTTCTTCCAGCTGTTGCCGCAGGTTCTCGCGATCGTCGAGGTTGAGCAGCTGACTCTTCTGCAGCTGCTGGATCAGGGCCGCCACGCGACGCTGCTTGTGGCGCACCGTGTGCCGCACGATCTCCGTGGGGTGGGCGGTAAACACCAAACGGATGTCGAGCTCCATCAGGAGCTTTTCGATCTGGGCAGGCGGCACCCCCAGACCCCTCAGGCGGCTGAACAGCTCCCGGAAGGTGGCGGGTTCCGTCTGACTCGCCAGCGGGGGAACGAACGGATCGCTGAGCTCATCGGGATGGTGGTCACGAAGGCTGGCGAGATAGCTGTCTTCCTCGATGTGCTGCTCGAGGATGTTGACCAGCTGGAAATAGAGGGAAAAGGAGCGGGCTGCGGAGATTGCCTCCGCCAGATCCATGTCGCGGATCACCTGCACGATCTCGGCGGTGGCGGCTTCCGAGGCCTGATCGGGAGCCCCGCCGTCGATGCGGCTGCTCAACTCCTTCATCCTCAGCAGGCGCTCCGCCTGCTGAGGGGGGCATTCACTGCGTAGAACGGTCTGCCAGAGGTCTTCCACCAACTCCAACCGCTCGCCAAGCAGACGGGTGACACGAGGCTCAGCCGCAGGAGCAGAGGCTTCAGTTGCGGCGAGGGTGGGCCCCATGGAGGCGTTGTCAGCAGGGGTGGGAAGCATGATCATCCCAAAGTGCCTGCCGTCTGGGGGTGTGAACCGCCACTGAGCCGGTTTTCCAGCAGCTCGAGATCACGAGCCCCAGCCGCAATCAGATCGGCCACCGAGGCTCCAGCCCGGTGGGCCTTCAGCCACTGCATCGCCTGATTGCCCCCGCTCAGCACCCCCTGCAGGGGCTCCAGCCAGCCACTGAGCTGTTTCTCCTGGGCCAGAGGCCCCAGCTCCGCCAGTTGAGCGGTGATCCAGTCGCGAGCCAGCACGGGTTCGCCGCTGCGCCAGTGACGCAGCTCCGCATCAAGGCTGTCTTGGGCCGCCGCCCGATCATTGGCATCCGCCAACTCCGCCAGGGCCTCGGGATCGAGGGCACTGGCCACCAGGGGATCGTGAGCAGCGGGATCCGCCAACAACTGATGCAGGCGCAGCTCCGCGAAGGCCGTGACCGCCAGCAGCAGCTGCGGATCGGCCATCAGATCACAGATGCGGATCTCCAGGCGGTTGAGGTCATGGGGGCGGTTCTCCCCATTGGGGCGCACCGAAGTCCAGAGGTGCCGCACGTTCTGCATCGTGCCGAGGGCCAACTGCTCCTCCACCCAGCTCACGTAGTGGGCATGGTTGAGGAACAGGGGCACCTGCTCCGGGGTGAGCGGAAACTGAAGCCAGCGCAGGGAATGGGCGCCGGTGGCGGCCCCATCCAGGAAGGGGGAGCAGGCGCTCAGGGCCAGCAGCAGGGCCGCCTCACAGCGCACCAGGCGGCAGGCCGCGAACAGCTGATCCAGATCGGTCAGGCCGAAATTGATGTGCACGCTGGCGGTCACCACGCGGGTGCCGTAGGTGGCCTCGATATAGCTGTGATAGGGGTTCTCGGGATCCGAGCGCTCGAAGCGCCGGCTATCACCCGTGCTGAGGGTGCTGCCGGGAAGCAGGGTCAAACCCCGCTGCGCCAGCCAGGGCCGCAGGCGTGTGCGGGGCTCCAACAACAACTCCAGCTGCCGCTGATAACTGGCATCCGGAGGGGTGATGTATTCGAGATTGCGGCAATCCGGCTCGGTCACGAACCCCGCGAGGGCAGCAGCCACCTCAGCGGAGCAGCCCACCACCGTGCCGTCGGGCCTGCCGGTGTAGAGCTCCACTTCAAATCCCTTGAGCAGAAGGGGCTCCGTCATGCGAGACAGGCCAAGGCTTTGAGCATGCCGCGGGCTTTGTTGAGGGTCTCCTGGAATTCTGATGCCGGCACGGAATCCGCCACCAGACCAGCCCCGGCCTGCACCTGCACCCGCCAGCCCCCCTCCTCAGCTGGCAACACCACCATCGTGCGGATCGTGATGGCCGTGTTGAGGGCACCACTGAGATCCATCGCCCCATACACGCCGGAGTAGGGCCCTCGGGCATCGGGCTCGAGGGCATGAATCAGCTGCATCGCCCGGATCTTGGGGGCTCCACTAACCGTGCCGGCCGGGAAGGAGGCCATCAGCAGATCCCACACATCCCGCTCCGGATCCAACAAGCCCTCCACCTCGCTGACGATGTGCATCACGTGGGAGTAGCGCTCGATCACCATCAGCTCACTGACGCTCACGCTGCCCGGCAAGCAAACCCTGCCCAGGTCATTGCGCCCCAGATCCACCAGCATCACGTGCTCAGCGCACTCCTTGGGATCCGCCAGCAGGTCTTTCTCCAGGGCGAGATCTTCGGCATCGGTGGCACCGCGAGGACGGGTGCCGGCAATCGGGCGCAGAGAGGCCTTCACTCGGCCACTGCCATCGGCCATGGGCTCGGCCTTCACCATCACCTCAGGGCTGGATCCGATCAGATACCAGCCGCCGAAGTTGAAGAAGGCCATGTAGGGCGATGGATTCACCATCCGCAGACTGCGGTAGAGCTCAAAGGGCTCCCGCTGCACGGGGGTTTCCAGGCGCTGGCTGATCACCAGCTGGAACACATCACCGGCGGCGATGTGGTCTTTGGCCGTGAGCACCGCCGCTTCGAACTCCTCGCGGCTGCGGTTGCTGCTGATCGGAAGCTCCACCGAGGCGTCATCACGCCAATCCAGGGGAATCACACCCGCAGGTAGGGGCTGATGCATGCGCTGCTCCAGGGCATCGAGCCTGGCAACGGCCGCGTCATAGGCCTGCCCAATCTCCTGCCCATCCGACAGATTCACATAGGCCACCGCCGTGAGCTGTCGCTTCACCTGATCAAAGGCCAGCAGGCTGTCAGCGAGCATCCAGCAGCCATCCGGTGGCCCCTCAGGGTCGGTGGGATGCACCGGAACACTGGGTTCAATCCAGCGAATCAGCTCGTAGCCCCAGAAGCCGAACAACTGGCCCAGGGGGGGCAGACCCGGCACCGCCGGCGCGCTGTAGGGGGCCAGGGTGTCCCGCAGCAGATCAAAGGGATTGCCCGTGATGCTGTGGCAGCAGCCATCGCGCCAGCGCTGCTCACCCTGATCAGCCCGAACGCTCAGGGTCCAGAGCGGATCGCTGACCACAAAGCTCCAACGGCCGATCCGCTCACCGCCCTCCACGCTCTCCAGAAGCACTCCGTGCTCACTGCCGGCCCCCACCTTCAACCAGGTGGTGAGGGGGGTCTCCAGATCGGCCGGCCAGGTGCGCCAGATCGGGATGAAATTGCTGCCCGACTCAGCCTGGGCCAGAACAGTGGCGCGGTCGGGGGATGGCATCACAACGACAGGCAAGCAGGCAAAAAAAACGGGGCGCCTGGCCCCGCCTTTATAGAGGTTGGTGGAACGTTCGCCGTTGAGTGAACGCGCCGGGTCGACTCAGGAGTCGAAGGTGTTCTTGCCGGTGAACTTGATGCTGGCGGGGTTGCCGTTCTGACCGATGCGACGGGCGTTGTGGCCGACCATCTGACGACCCTCGTTCACCTTCTCGGGGAACACACCATCTTTGGGGTGCAGGAACTCGGTGTCACCGCCGGGGAAGATCCGGTAGATCTTGTAGTCCTCGATGCGGGGCTTGAACTTGGTGCGCAGCTGGGTGCCGAGGGCCAGGCACTGCTCTTTGCGAGCGAAGTACATGATGTTCTCGCCCTCATTCATGTGAGCAGCACCACCGGTGGGGAGCTCAAAGGGCTGAACTTTGCTGCTGGTCCAGGTGATGGCGTACTTCTCCTCGGTCTCAGCGGCGTTGAGCAGACCGCCCGTGCTGCCGATGTACTTCGGGAGTTGACCGCTCAATGCCATGGCTGTTCCGGAGAGGGGTGTCGGCGGACCGCAGACCGTTTCAAGCGGAAGCTAGCACCGTGTTTTGAGGGGAACTGGGGGCAGCCCAGCTCTCTTCACACCCGTCAACAAACGGCTGTGCTCAGGCCTCGGCGACAGCCACCGGGAAGAACACCGTGAGGTCGTTGCCGGAGCGCTCAGCGAGGCGTCCGCCAAGGCTGTGGAAGAGCCTCTGGGTGGCCTGGCGACTGAGCTGAAGACTGCCGGTGCCAGGGTTCCAGCTCAGCACCGGCCCCACTCTCTCCTGCTGATCGTCCCGCACTCCGCCCTCCACCTCGGCCGGCGCAAGGTTCAGGGCACTGAGGCGCAATTTCAGGCGGGCGCCGGCGGGCTGCAGGCTGAGCTGCACCCGACTGCCCGCGGGCAGCCCACGGCTGAAACGATCCATCAATCCCCCCAGCACCGTTTCCAGGCGCGCCGGGTCGCTGAGCACCAGGGGCAGATCCGGGCTGAGGTTCAGCTCGAGCATCAGACCACGACGATCCAGCTGTTGCTGCCAAAGGGGTTGCAGCTGATGCAGCAGCTGAGAGAGATCCGTGCGGGCCAGGTTGCGCTGCTCCTGATCCGCCACCGGCTCCCTCTGCAGCTCCGCCGCCAGAAAGATCAGCCCGAAGCGATCGATTTGCTCACTGCACTCTCCATCGATCTGATGCAACCGCTTGCGCACCAGCTCGGAGAGATCCGTGCGGCGCAGCAGGGAGCGAATCAGAGTGCGAATCGTGGCCAGGGGCGTGCGCACCTCATGGGTGAGGGCCTCCAGCAGGGCCAACTCACTGCTGGGGCCTTGGCTGCTGGCCCCCTCCCCGCCACGGTGCACCAGGGGTTGGAGCGTGACGCTCGGGGCCATGGAAGCCAGACGCTCGGCCAGCAAAGGCCAGAACAGCTGCGCCTGATCCTGATCGCAGCGCAACTCTCCCAGCGCCTGCATGGCACGGCGCAGGGCCTCTCCCTGCTGCGGATCGCAGCGCTGGAGCCGTTCGTCCAGCTGCGTGAGGGCTGCCGAAAGGGTGGGGGGATCAAAGCGCACCACCAGACGACGAGCCTGGGCTGCCCCCACCAGCGCCATGGCGATCTGCAGCCGGGGGGTGATCAGCAGCAACACGGGATCGGTGCCGTCCCCATCCTCCAGGGCCAGGCGCTGAAATCCTCCGCTGGCCGCTGGGGTGGCCGCGCCTGCCGGCAACAGCGGGGAGGTGGACTGGAGCAGATCCTTCAGTTCCGGTGGCGCCCAGACCCAGCCCTGAAACTGCTTCAAGAGTGAGGGCTCATAGAGGGCCGGCAGGGGAGCGGCCAACCAAACCCCCGGTTGCGCCCCCAGCGGCAGCAGCAGATCGTCCTGAAGCACCGACAGGGCTGCCCACCACTGTCGGCGCACACTGTCTTCATCGCTGCGGCCCGGGGGAACACCATCGGCCAGGCAGTGGCGCAGAGCCTCAAAACTGCAGGCCGATGCAACCATCAGCGGCGGAAGGGCAGCTTCTTGCCACGGCGTGCCACCGAGGCGCACAGACCGAGACCGATGAAGTTCACCAACAGGGCCGAGCGGCCATAACTCAACCAGGGCAAGGGGATGCCAGTGATCGGCCCCAGACCGATGGTCATGTTGATGTTCACCACCACCTGGAACATCACCATCGCCCCGACCCCGATCACCACCAGGGTTTCAAGGTCTGTGCGGGCCTGGCGGGCGATCTGCAACAGGCGCCAGATCCAGGCCACGAAACCCACCACCACCAGAGCGCTGCCGAGGAACCCGGTTTCCTCCCCCAGGGCGCTGAAGATGAAATCGGTGTGTTGCTCAGGGATAAAGCGCAGCAGGGTGAGGTGCCCCTGCAGCAATCCGGTGCCGAACCACCCCCCTGAGCCGATGCCCACCGTGCTCTGCAGCAGGTGATAGCCACCGCCCAGCGGATCCTTATTGGGATCGAGGAACAGGGTGAGGCGATCGCGTTGGTGGGGCTGCAGGAAGTTGTTCCAAAGCCAGGGCGTCGCCACGGCGAACAGGCCCTCAATCGCCAGAACCGCCAAGGGAGCCAGACGCTTCCAGGGCAGGCTTGTGTACGCCAGCCAGGCCATGACTGGGATCCACACCAGCAACAACCAGGGGAGCACCCCAGCCAAAACCGAGGTCACCAGCGGGGAGATCAACAGCACCACCCAGGCTCCAGGCATGCCGGACCAGTAGGTCATCACCAGCAGCACCGCACCAAAGACCAGGGATGTGCCCAGATCTGGCTGAATCAACACCAGCAACCAGGGCACGCTGATGGTGGCCACGGGCCGCACCAAATCCACGGGGCGCTCCACCGGGTGGCGTGCCAGCACCTGAGCCAACAGCAGGATCGCCGCGATCTTGGCGAACTCCGAAGGCTGCACATGGAAGCCGCCGATGTTGATCCAGCTCTGGGCGCCCAGGGCGCTGACACCCACCACCCGCACGGCCACCAGGCTCACGATCGTCGCCCCATAGATGGGCCAGATCCAACGGGTGATGCGCTCAATCGGAATCCGCGCCAGCCCCAGGGCCAGCAGCATCCCCACCGCCGCCGTCACCCAGTGTTGGTACCAATCGGCGTAGCCGGCCTGGCGCTGGGTGCTGGCAATCAGGATCCCGGCGACGAAAATCATCGCCAGGGGAATCCACCACAACAAGCGATCCACCCCGGCGAACAGGCGCCGCCGATGGGAGCGCAGGCTGCTGCGACCTCGCCACCAGGCGCTGGAGAGGGTCATCGCGTCAGCGCCGCGGGCAACCGGGCTGCGAGGGCTTGAAAGGCCGCAGCTGTAGCTGACTCCGGAGCACTCAGCACCGCCGGCCGGCCGGCATCTCCACCCTGCACCACGGCCAGCTCCATCGGCAGCTGAGCCAGAAGCGGTACGCCGGTTTCACGGGCCAGTTGTTCGCCACCGCCACGCCCGAACAGCTCGTAGCGCTTCTCGGGCGCATCCGGGGGGATGAAGGCGGTCATGTTCTCCACCACACCCAGCACGGGCACATCCAGCTGCTGGAACATCGCCAAACCCCGCCGCGCGTCCTGCAGAGACACGGTCTGTGGTGTGGTCACAATCACCACCCCCGCCATGGGAACCGCCTGGGCCAGGCTGAGCTGGGCATCACCGGTGCCAGGCGGCAAATCCACCACCAACACATCCCGCTCGCCCCACTCCACCTGATACAGGAATTGGCGAATAATGCCGTTCAACATCGGCCCCCGCCAGATCACGGGCTGATCAGCATCGATCAACAGCCCCATCGACACCATGGCGATGCCGCAGCTCTCGATCGGGGTCAGCACCTGGGCGTTGCCACTGCCGCGCACCTGCGGCGTTTGATCGGCCACTCCGAGCATGGTGGGGGCGTTGGGCCCGTAGATGTCGGCATCGAGCAGACCCACCTTCAATCCGGAGGCCGCCAAAGCGCAGGCGAGGTTCACCGCCACAGTGCTCTTGCCAACACCGCCCTTGCCACTGCTGATGGCGATCACCTGCTTGACCCCAGGGATCGGCTGACGCTCGGGTGCGCCGGCGCCATGGCCTGCCGCCCCGATCGGGGCTCCCGACTGGGGAGCGCTCTGGGCCGGTGCCTGGGCCAGCTCGATCTGCACGTCTTCAATGCCACTGAGCTGGAGCAGAGCACCGCGGGCATCGGCGGCGATGCGATCGCGCTGGGAAGAGGCGTAACCGGGCAGCGCCAACTGGAACACCACCCGGTTGTTCTGCACGCGCACCTGCTGAATCCACTGCAGCTCCAGCAGGCCGCGGCCGGTGCCGGCATCTTTCAGGGGCTCAAGGGCGGCAAGGGCCTGCGTGAGGGCCTGGTCTGCGCTGGCCATTGAGCGGTCTGAGGTTGAGCGGATCCTAAAAGCGTCTGCCCGAGCCGTCTGGATCCCGGCGGACTGGCGCTGGCGGTCACGAACTCTCTCGAAAACTTGTGTCCCGGAGGGGCGAACTGAAAAGGTATGGGCTACCCCCATGCCGAGCGGACGTAGGAGCGATGTTGAAGGGTTTGCTGTCCCGTGCCAAGGCCAAGCTGGCCAGCGAGAGTGCGGTGAACCCCGCCAACGGGCAGTCCCCGCTCGGCGCACCGGCCCTTGAGGCGCCCCCGGCCGATTCACGCCAGCGGGCCAAGGCGCTGCTGATGGGGCTACAGGATTCGATCTGCGCTGGGCTGGAGCAGCTCGACGGCAGCGGCCGCTTCCAAGAGGAGAGCTGGGTGCGGCCCGAAGGCGGCGGCGGCCGTTCTCGCGTGATGAAGGGCGGCCGCATCTTCGAACAGGGCGGCGTGAACTTCTCCGAGGTGGAGGGCAGCGAGCTGCCGCCCTCGATCCTCAGCCAGCGCCCAGAGGCCAAAGGGCACCGCTGGTTTGCCACCGGCACCTCGATGGTGCTGCACCCCCGCAACCCCTACATCCCCACCGTTCACCTCAACTACCGCTATTTCGAGGCGGGCCCGGTGTGGTGGTTCGGCGGCGGCGCTGACCTCACCCCCTACTACCCCTTCCTCGACGACGCCAAGCATTTCCACAGCACCCTCAAGGGCGCCTGCGACAGCGTGAACCCGGCTTACTACGAGGTGTTCAAGCCCTGGTGCGACGAATACTTCTATCTGAAGCACCGCGATGAAACCCGCGGTGTGGGCGGCATCTTTTACGACTACCAAGACCCCCGCGGCGTGCTCTACAAGGGCCAGGCCCCCGAAGGCCCCGCCGCCGCCGCAGGCCAGCGGGTAGGCAGCCAACCCCAGAGCTGGGAGCAGCTGTTTGCCCTGGCCAGCGCCTGCGGCAACGCCTTCCTGCCCAGTTACGTGCCGATTGCCGAGAAGCGGCACAACACCCCCTACGGGGAGCGGGAACGCCAGTTCCAGCTGTATCGCCGCGGCCGCTATGTGGAGTTCAACCTGGTGTTCGACCGCGGCACGATCTTCGGCCTGCAGACCAATGGCCGCACCGAATCGATCCTGATGTCGCTGCCGCCGCTGGTGCGCTGGGAATACGGCTATCAGCCTGGGGAAGGCAGCCGCGAAGCGCTGCTCACCGAGTTGTTCACCAAGCCCCAGAACTGGCTGGGCGACGACTCACTGATCGCCCGCTGCCAGCCCCACGGGGCTGTGGGCTGAACTGGCCAGGGGCGCTCCAGGTTTCTGGTGGCGTCCCAATCCAGCTTCCAGGGCGGCGACGACCCGCTCGGTGATCGTTTGCAGGGCTCGCTCGCGGGTGCGGGGATTGCGCAGGGCGGGCTCAAGGGGAGCTTCGAGTTTGCCGATCTCCAGGATCGTGATGCCGCGGCGGGGGCCGCCGAGCCCGCCGCGGAACTGCCAGGGATACCCCCCGAAGGCCACCGCCAGGCTCTCGTCGATGGAGGTAAACGGGCGATGGAACGCCGGAATCACACCGGAGCCGATGCCATCGGGGCCATAGGCATCGAAGTGGATCTCGAGGGCATACCCACCGGCTGCCGCATGGGCCTTGCCCACACTCCAATTGGTGCGGGGGTCATCGCCGTCGTGGATGGTCCGTTGCGGGGGGTCATAGAAGCTGATGTTCAGGCCCCGCTCCTGACCGAGCTTCACCACGCGGCGCGCCACCGCCAGGTTCCAGAACAACTCATCGCGAATACCCGCCTGCATCGGCCGGGCACCACGACGATCCACCGCATCCCCAGAGGTGCCCGACCCGGGGATGCCCTGGGAATCCGCATGACCGGCCATCACCAGGATCGGAATATCGGCGGGCACGCTGGCGCGTCCCACCCAGTCGCGTCCGAGACGGCCGCGGGCACCAGTGAGGGGATCGGGACCATCGGGTGCGGGCGCCGGCGCCTGAGCCGCTGCAGCCAGGGCGACACCGGCGGCGACCAGGCTGGCCAGGAGCAACGTGCGGCGGCGCGGCAAGCTCATCGGCCCACTTTGGCTCAGATCGGCGATTGCAGCAGATCACCGGCCCCAAACAAGCCAAGCCGAGGCCCCATCTCCTGCTCCAGGGCAATCAATTCATCGCGATGGGCGCGCATCTGCAGGGCACTGCCGGTGGCCTGGTCATGGCTGATTAATCGCAACTCAACGGTTTCTGCGCGGGCAGCGCGGCGGCGATAGATCCAGCCGGCCAGGGGGCCCAAGGCCGTGAGCAGGAGAGGCCACCAGGCCAAAGCCGGCAGCAACTGGCAGAGCACCAGGCCCAGGCAGGCGGCCCCCACCGCCCCAAGCAGAGAGAGCAGCACTGCGAGAGCGGCACTGGCCCCCACCTGACCGCGGAAGCGCAAGAGGCGGCGCTCAGGATTCGTTTCCTCCGCAACCCAGCCGCGGCCCTGCAGCCACTCAGTCATGGCCGGCAACACCTCCAAGGGGGGCTTGGAGGAACGGATTTCTACAACGGTCGTGCGGTCTTTACTGGCGGCCCGCAGGAAGAACACCAGACCGATAGCCAGCAGGAGCGTGAGCGGCAGGGTGGAACCCAGGGCCTGGGACATGCGACCCAGCGTGAAGATTGCGCTCATTCTCCTCCAACCAGTAATGCCACGGAGGCATCAACTGCTCCGCCTCCGGGCGATGGGTGTCCATCAGGTGGAGCATGCGGCGGGGCCGGCCACGACTGGGGCAGCGCTGGGAGTAGCTGGCGATGGCGCCCTCTTGATCCAGGAAACCCAGGGCCTGCTGCAGCACCGTTTCCGAGAGGCGCAGCTTGGGATGAGAGGTGCTCAGATCGTGCATCAGCGCCGTGGGATAGGTATCGGCCTGCAGCAGGCGCTCCAGCACCCAACACACCGCCAGCTCGAGACCGAGATGCTGAATGGCGGGACGCTCAAAAAAAGCACGAATGGAGCCCAGACCAGGGCTCGCCTGCAGATATCGAGAACGCATTGAACGAAGGCCAGGCGCTATCCACCTGCTAGCGCAATCTCACTTCAAGTCTCAAAAGAACAGGATGATCTTGGGATTCGCCGCTCGGTCCGCGACGATGGCTGGCATTAGAGGTCTTTCACCTTGAACAGCTCCACCGGCCCGATCGCCCCTCCAGCAGCGGGATCCAGCCCCGCGCGCTTCGCCGTGCTGGACCGCGACCTCGACCAGGAATGGCACGCCCTCCTGGGCCGCTCCCGGGCCCTCGCGGTGGACACCGAGGCGATGGGCCTGGTGCACGGCCGCGACCGCCTCTGCCTCGTGCAGATCAGCGATGACCAAGACAATGTCTGCTGCATTCGCATCGCCCGGGGCCAAAGCGAGGCCCCGCTGCTCAGGCAGCTGATGGAAGCCCCATCGATCGAGAAGGTGTTCCACTTCGCCCGCTTCGACGTGGCCGCCCTCGGGGAAGGGCTCGGCATTCAGGTCAACCCGATCTTCTGCACCAAAATCGGCAGCCGCCTGGCCCGCACCTACACCAACCGGCACGGCCTCAAAGATCTGGTGAATGAGCTGTGCAAGGTCGAGCTCGACAAAGGCGCCCAGAGCAGTGACTGGGGGCGGGTTGAGGAACTCAGCGAAGCCCAGCTGGCCTACGCGGCCAACGATGTGCGCTATCTGCTGTCTGCCCGCGAACGCCTGATCGAAATGCTGGTGCGCGAGGAACGCCTGGAACTGGCCGAGCGCTGTTTTGCCTGCATTCCCGTGATCTCAGAACTGGATCGCGGCCGCTTCGGGGCGATCTTCGAGCACCGCTCCTAGTCGTCTCCCAGGTAGTTCTCCTCTTCTTTGACGGCCTCGAGCAACACATCCAGAAGCTGACGCGACTGCTCACCCACCCCCTGGGTCTCCAGCAGCAACCGCTGGGCGATCAAGAGGCGCCCAGGGTTGTCGCGCACACCTTCTTTGGCGGCGACTAGATCCACCTTGCGCCGTGCCGAGGCGATGCTGATGCTCAGGGCGCTGGCGAGCTTGCCGCAGGCCGTCACGAAGTCCTTGTCCTGGGGTGCGGCCATGGGCGAAGGGAATGGGGCGGCAGATCACCCCATCATCCCGTTCCGCTTGCCGGCCCCCGCAACAGCCGTTGCTCCACCAGAGCCGCCAGGGCCGCACTGCCCCCGGGGGGACCCATGCGCCGTCGTCCGACAGCCCCCAGCTCGCGGCGTAGCTGCGGTTCACGCAGCAGCAGATCGAGCCGCTCGGCCAGGAGCTCAGGGGTCAGGCAGACCCGCACGGCACCACCAAGCAAGCGGCTCTGACGCTCCGCAAATCCGCGTTTGAACTGAGGCCCGGGCCCCGGCAGGGACAGCGCCGGAATCCCCAGGCCGGCCGCCTGCTCGGTGGCTGTGCCAGCCGCCGCCAGGGCCAGCTCCGCCCAGGAGGCCCAGCACGCAAAACACCCAGGCCCGATCAGCAGCAAGGTCCGGCCGCAACGCCAGGCGGCCGACGCCTGGCAATCCTCAGGAGGCAAGGCAGGCTCAAATCCCAGCTGCCTCAGCACGGGAGACCACTCCTCGGGCGACGGGCGCGATCCAGTGGGGGCCAGCAGCACCAGGGGCTCGCTGCCACGCCGCAGGGCCAGCGCCCCCAGCAAACGCCGCAGATTGCCCAGGGCCTCGGGCATGCGGCTGCCCCCCAGCAAAAGCACCCGCCGGCAGGCGCTCAGGCTCGGCGGCGGCGCCCCAGCGGCCAAGCCATCCATCATCGGGTTGCCAGGGGCCACGGCGGGCACGCCATGGCGGCGCAGACCGCGGGCCGTAAGGGCATCGCGCATGGCCACCAGGCGGCAGCGATCGCGGGCCATCAAGGCCCACTCCCAGGGATCCCACTCGCTGCCCTTGAGGCGGTGATACCCAGCGGCTAGACCCGCCGATCCTGGGCCACTGGCCCAGGTGTAGTCGCTCTTGGGGGTTCCGATAAAGCCATAGGGACCGCCACCGGCCCAGGCCAGCAGCAGTGGCAGCAGATCTCCTACCGCCAACACCGGATCCCCACTGCACCCCCAGCGCCGCACCAGGCGCATCTGGCTCCAGCTCAACCCCAACACCCCTGCCCACAGGTCAGAGAGCAGACCGCGCAGGCTCTGGTTGCTGAATCCACCGCTCGGCAAGGCCTGACGCCGACCCACCCGCCGCAACAGCCCCGCCTGCTCGGCGGCGGCGTAGGCACCGCCCTCCCCCACCAGCGGCAACACCGACACCTCAAGCGCCGGCGTGCGCTGTTTGAGGGCCTGAATCACCCGCAATGCAATCAGGTCTTCACCGTGGCCGTTGCTCAGCACCAGCAGGCGGCCAGGCATCCCGTGACTGATACGATCCGTCCCTGGGAGTTTGCTCCCAAGCGGCGGCATGGCCAAGTGGTAAGGCAGAGGATTGCAAATCCTTTACCCCCAGTTCGAATCTGGGTGCCGCCTTTGCAACGCCTGAGTGCGACCGCTCAACGCAGGTTGAGCTGGGCGCTCCAGAGCTGACCAGTGCTGCTCTCGGCGCGGCAGGTCACCTGCGTTTTGCTCAACTCGCAGCGCCCTGAGGCCGGGGTTGTCTGGGGGTAGCCCACCACCAGACCGCGCCCGTTGAACTGGGCCGAGCGCACCACGGTCAGCGCCAGACGCATGGGGGCCTCAACCTGGCACACACCGTCGTTGCAACGCATAGGAGCACTGCCTGGATCCAGTTCACCGACAAAGGTGAGTTCCTGGGCCAGCCCAGGCTCGGGCGAGGGAGCGAGCACGCTCAGGCGCAACACCGCTTCATTGCGCTGGTCGAGCCGCAGGCCCTGGCAGCGCTCGATCCGACGCGATTCCAGCTGGAGAACGCACTGACTCACCTCCTGCTGCCAACGCCCGAAACCCTGCTCCACCGCCTGAAGCGGAGCGGCCGCCACCAGGATCAACAGCCCGGCCCAACCGCGCATCTCAGTAGCCAGAGTCGGCCACACACATGCCGATGCACACCAGACCGTTGCTGGCGGTTCTGCCGCAGTGTCCGCAGAGCACGGGATCCGGGTCGGGCCGCTGATCGTCCGGTGGCGATGGCGCCGGGACATCGGCTGTGGGCGGCTCACTGCCGGAGGCGGTTCTGGGCAGAGAATTCAGCACAGTGTTGGCCTACAACGGCTTGATCATGACAAGCGAGGCCGCACAGCCGGGGCTGGGGGTCGGCACCTGGGCCTGGGGCAACCAGTTTCTCTGGGGATACGACCCACAGCGCGATGACTCCGTGCTGGAGGCCACCTTCCGCCGCTGCCTGGAGCGTGACCTGCTGTTCTTTGATACGGCCGATTCCTATGGCACCGGCCGCCTGAACGGCCGCAGCGAGCAGCTGTTGGGTCGCTTTGCCAGCCAGTGCAGCCCCAGCGAACGGGAGCGGCTGACCATCGCCACCAAGCTCGCCCCCTTCCCCTGGCGGATCGGACGGCGGGGCTACGACAGGGCCTTTGCCGGCTCCCAGCGCCGCCTGCAGGGGCAGATGAAGCGGGTTCAGCTGCACTGGAGCACCGCCCGCTATGCACCCTGGCAAGAACCGGCCCTCCTCGACGGCCTGGCTGATTTGGTAATCCGGGGCGCTGTGAGCAGCCTGGGGGTATCCAACATGGGGCCCCGCCGGCTGCGGCAGGTGCACGGGCAGTTGCAGGGGCGGGGGGTCCGGCTGAGCAGCCTGCAGGTGCAGCTCTCGCTGTTGGCTCCCGAGGCCGTGCAGGCGGGCGGCGTGGCCGAGGTCTGCCGCGAGCTCAAGATCGACCTGATCGCCTACAGCCCTCTGGCTCTGGGACTGCTGGGACGCAGTAGCCAGGATCCACGGCCGCTACCCAAAGGCCCCCGCGGCGCCTTGTTTCGTCGCCTGGAGCCGCGCCTGGCGGCCCTGCGCCAAGCCATGGAAGCGATCAGCCAGGGGCGCCCCGGCGGACTCGGGGCCGTGGCCCTGAATTGGTGCCGAGCCCATGGCGCCATGCCCATCCCTGGAATGCGCACTCCCGAGCAGGTGGATGCAGCCGCCTCAGCCCTGGGTTGGAGCCTGAGCGAGGAGGAACGGAAAAGACTGGATCAGCTGGCCCTGGCGGAGGGGGCGGCACGGATGCCGGCCAACCCCTTCCAAAGCGCCTGACTCAGTCGACACCCATCTGAGGGGAGGGATCGGGGGTCAAGACCACCGTCATCCGCTCCCTCTCGAGTTGCTGAGGCGCTTCAGGGCGCTTCACCATGGGGATCACCCGCGCCCGGGGCGGCTCCGGCGCCAGCACCTCGGGCTGTTCGCTCGGTTCTTCGGCGTCGCGGGGCACGTCATCACAGGCCGTCAACGCCTCCTGGATCAGCGAATCGAAGGTGGCTCCTGGCAGGCGATGGCGGGCGATCTCCAGGAAGGCACGGGCGAGGGATTCCCCCGCTGCAGCCTTCAGGGCTGGGTTAGAGCGGCGTTGCTCCTGCTCTTCATCCACGGCGCGGATGAAACGCTCGGTGACATCCCGCTTGGTGGCAGCACGAATGCGGGTTTCCTGCTCCTGGGGGTTGAGATTGAGCTGCTGATCGAGCTCCTCGAGACGGCGGCTCAGGCTGTCGAGAACTTCGCGAGCCTCCTTGCCCACATGGGCGAGCTGACCATCAGAAAGACGAGGCAGATCCGCCACAAACACCTTCCCGTGATCCCGCAGGGTCAAGAAGGTGGGCCTCACATTGCTACGGCCGGGATAGGACTCACGCCGGAGGGGGCGGTTGGGGGGGACAGGACCGGCCGAACTGCGGCGCCGGGTGATCCGGCTCGAGGTGCTCACAAATCCCGCAGCTGCCCGCAGATCAGGCTGCATGGCGGGCAAATTGGACGACTGCGCGTTCAGCGACATACAAACAACCCTATGAAGATCAAGTAATGAACGAGAGATACGCCTGACAACAGACACACCGGACTCGCAGACAAAAACTGCGAATCAACAAACCACTGACCGCGGGCTCACCGCCATTCAGCTGAAACAGAACCTAGGCAGAAGAAACAGTTCCCGACCCAGGATCTGCAGGACTGATGCAATTTGGCAGGTCTTCGCAGCCGCGTCAGTACGGCAATCCCGCCAAGGGCTCAGGGCCCGCCGAGCCCGACTCCACCGATCCCAGAACCCAGGCCTGGTGCCCCGCCTGCCGGCAGATGGCGAGGGCCCGCTCCAGCTCAGGTTCCGGCAACACGAGCACAAAGCCAACCCCGAGGTTGAAGGTGTTCCACAAATCGGCCTCGGGCACCTCCCCTTTCTCCTGCAGCCATTGGAAGAGCACCGGGCGCTCCCAGCTGTTGGCGTCGATCCGAGCATGCACGCCCTCGGGCAAGGCGCGGGGCAAGTTTTCGGGCAGGCCACCGCCTGTGATGTGCGCCATGCCGTGGAGATCCACACCAGCCGAGAGCAGGGCCTGCACCAGCGAGGTGTAAAGCACGGTCGGGGTCAACAGAGCATCGAGAACCCCGCCGCCCCCCGCTTCCAATGGGGTGGCCTCGCCAACCGCATGGGCCTCAAGGATGCGGCGCACCAAGCTGAAGCCATTGCTGTGCACGCCGCTGCTAGCCACCGCCACCAGGCAATCTCCGGCCTGCACGCGACGTCCATCAATCAACGCGTCTTCATCCACCACCGCCACGCAGAAGCCGGCGAGGTCGTAGCGGCCGGGCCCATAAAACCCGGGCATCTCTGCAGTCTCACCGCCTAGCAAGGCACAGCCGCTCTGGCGGCAGCCATCAGCAATCCCCTCCACCACAGCGGCCATGGCTTCAGGGGCGAGCTTTCCGGTGGCGATGTAATCGAGGAAAAACAGCGGCTGAGCACCACTGGTGATCACATCGTTGACGCACATCGCCACCAGATCGATGCCCACACCGTGGTGACGGCCATAGGCCTGGGCCAGCTCCAACTTGGTGCCGACACCGTCGGTGCCCGACACCAGCAGCGGCTTGCGAATCCCCTCCGGCAAACGGCAGAGCCCACCAAAGCCCCCCAGGCCGCCCACCACCTCAGGGCGACGGGTGGACTCCACACTCGAGCGAATGCGTTCCACGAACGCGCGACCCGCCACCACGTCAACGCCGGCCGTGCGGTAGTCCATGCCGAATTGAGGCTCATCTCTCCTCTGATCCTGCCCCGGCAACGGCCAACCACCAGGAAGCAGCCAGTGGACGATCTGCAGATTGCGCCAAGGATCAATGAGCTGGGCTGATCAGTCCAATCACTCCTGCTGATGCCCGGCGACAGGCCCCCTGCCCCCGGAGCCCAGGCTCCATGGTGATTTCGGCCATGGATCGCAAATCCTGATCATTCGCCATCAGGATCTTTGTGAGCAAATACTCATGCCGAAGCCCTTAATTTTGCCTCGTACTAATTACTTGCCAGGAATTCCGCCAGCATCACTTTCCTGATCAGTCATCTTTTTTCAGGCAAAGAGGAGTTGGTGAGCTGATCTGATCAGTTGCTCTGCCTAGCGGGGCGTCTTCCGACTGTTATGCGTCGTCTCGCCGTTCTTCTTGGTAGTTCCGCCCTGCTGCTCTCTGGCAGCAGCAACGCGCTGCCCGTCTTCGCCACCACCGGTCGTGTGGCCCCCGTTCTTGAAGACACCCTGGACCTCTCCCTGCGCAACGTGGAGACCCCTGAGGTGGATCAGGAACAGCCCCTGAAACCGATCGCTCCACCCCAGCCGCTTGCGGTGCGCTCGGTGAGCACCGGTCAAGCCAGCTGGTACGGACCTGGCTTCTATGGCAACCGCACCGCCAACGGCGAACGGTTCCGCCCCGGCACCCTCACGGCAGCCCACCGCACCCTGCCCTTCGGCACTAAGGTGCGCGTCACCAACCTGCGCAACGGCCGCACCGCCGTGGTTCGGATCAACGATCGCGGCCCCTTCCACGGCAATCGCGTGATCGATCTGGCCCATGGCGCCGCCAACCAGCTCGGCGTGATCGCCAGTGGCGTCGCCAAGGTGAAGCTCGAAGTGCTGCGCTGATCAGAGTTGTTCTGATCCAATGTGCCCCTGGCGACCCTCTCTGTAGGGTTTCGCCAGGGGCATTTGCGCTGAAAGGGGCATCCAACCGTGGAGTTGCTGCGTAGCCGCGCTGAACTCGAGGCGTGGCGCCGGTCCATCACTGGGCAAGCGCTTCATTTCGTTCCCACCATGGGCGCTCTGCATGCGGGCCACCGGAGCCTGGTGCGCAGAGCCTCCAACCACGGCCAGGCCACCGTTCTGGTGAGCGTGTTTGTCAATCCGCTCCAGTTCGGACCACAGGAAGATTTCGAGCGCTACCCCCGCTGCCTGGAGGCCGACGCGACCTGCGCAGCGGATGCCGGCGCACAGGCCCTGTTCGCCCCCAGCGTCGCCGAGATGTATCCAGGCGGAGCAAGCGAGCTCACCCGCCTGGTGCCGGCAGACTCGCTCCAGGGAGCCCTCTGCGGGCGCCACCGGCCAGGGCACTTCAACGGGGTTGCCACCGTGGTGGCCCGCCTGCTGGGCTTGATCCGGCCCCAGGCTCTCTTTCTTGGCGAAAAAGACTGGCAGCAACTGCTGATCCTGCGGCGGATGGTCGAAGACCTGGGGCTGCCGATCGCGGTGGTGGGCTGCCCCACCCTGCGGGAGAGCGATGGGCTGGCCCTCAGCTCCCGAAACCGATACCTCAACTCCGACCAACGCCATCAGGCCACAGCGCTGCCAGACAGCCTGCGGGAAGCCGCCCGCTCCTGCCTGCAGGAGCCTGGCCTCGCCCTCGAGCCGATCTGCCAACGCGTAAGCACCCGCCTCGAGCAGGCCGGCATGGTGGTGGACTATGTGAAAGCGGTTTGCCCCCAGAGCCTGCAGCCCCGCAGTCAGCTCAAGGGCCTCACCCTTCTGGCCGCCGCCGTCCATTGCGGCCCCAGCCGTTTGATCGATCACACCTTTCTCATGAGCCGAGCCCCAATCGTTGCCATCGACGGCCCAGCCGGGGCTGGCAAAAGCACTGTGACCCGAGCGTTCGCAGAACGACTGGGCCTGATTTACCTCGACACCGGGGCGATGTATCGCGCCGTGACATGGCTGGTGCAAAACGCCGGGGTGAACGCAGGGGATCCCGGCCAGGTCGCCCCGCTGCTCGAGCAGCTGGATCTGCAGCTGAGCACGGCGGCCGCAGGGCAGCAGCGAGTGAGCATCAACGGGCAAGACGTGACCGAAGCGATCCGTTCCCCCGAGGTGACCGCTCAGGTGTCCGTGGTGGCCGCCCTGGCCTGCGTGCGCGAAGCGCTCACCAAGCAACAGCAGGCGATGGGGCAACGGGGCGGTCTGGTGGCAGAGGGCCGTGACATCGGCACCGCTGTGTTTCCCGATGCCGAGCTGAAGGTCTTCCTCACCGCCACCGTGGGCGAACGGGCACGGCGCCGCGCCCTCGATCTGCAACAACGGGGCTTTGAGGTGCCCGAGCTAGCCGACCTGGAAGCTCAGATTGCAGAACGCGACCACCTGGATTCCACACGGGCCGTTGCCCCCCTCACCCAGGCCGCCGATGCGGTGGAGCTGATCACCGATGGAATGGCCATCGACGCGGTGATTGGGCGGCTCGTGGATCTCTTCCGCGAGCGCGTTCCCCACGACGCCTGGCCAGAGGCCTAAGCCCGCAGGGTCTCCAGCAGGCCGGAACAGGCGTCTTCGAGCAGATCGAGAACGTGCTCAAACCCCTGGTCACCGCCGTAATAGGGGTCCGGGACTTCCTTGTCGCCAAAACGGCGGCAATGGCTCGTGATCGGCTCCACCGCCGCCAAACCAGGACGAGAGCCGAGTTCTCCGGCCAACGAGCGGACCGCCCGCAGGTTGTCGTCATCCATGGTGAGGATGCGATCGAAGCTGGTGAAGTCCGCCAGCTCGATCTGACGGGCGCGGCTGGGGAGATGAATGCCGCGGCGTTCAGCGGCGGCACGCATGCGCCGGTCCGCCGGATTGCCGACATGCCAGCCCCCCGTGCCGGCACTGTCGACCACGAACTGATCCTCCAGCCCCTGCTGGGCCAGCAGATGCAGGAACACACCCTCCGCCGCCGGTGAGCGGCAGATGTTGCCCAGGCAAACAAACAACAGGCGTTGTTCAGCCATGGGGCACCCCCAGGCGCTGGAGCGCCAAAGCGGCACGCAACTGCACCACAGGCGCCTCCTCCTCAGGATCGGCATGCAGTGCGCCCAGGGCCTCGATCAACTGCTGCCGCTGGCCAGCGGCCATCTCCGCATCGAGAGCCTGGGCCAGGCTCTCGAGACCGACCACCACGGCATACCGCACAACCCACTCACCATCGCGGCAGCCAGCTAAGAGAGCCTGCAAACAGCGGTGGCCCGTGGCTCGGCGCTCGTCTTCCGGAAGCTCAGCCAGCCGCAGTTGCCCCAAGCCCCGGGCCGCCGCACGGCGCACACTGGGCCCGATGTCCTTGCCAAGAGCGTCCTCCAGCACCGGGAGGCCACGCACATCGCCGATGCCCGCCAGGGCACGCACGGCCCAGGCGCGGGCACCGTAGTTGTGGCCATCGATATTGGTGAGGATGGTCTCCACGGCGGGCTCGCCGATGGCCACCAGGCCATCCACGGCGGCCACGGCGGCACCGGGGTTGTTGAAGCCCAACACCTCCACCAGGCAGGCGGCGCCGTCGGGATGGGGGGCCGCCGCCAGGTCCTGGGTGGCCTGCAGCAGCCCCAGGGCACTGTCGGCCCGGCGCACCGCCGCCACCAGCTCGACCACGGGCAGGGGTGAAGCCGTCACAGCAGGGCATCCATGGCGTCGAGCACCGCAACGGTGGCGGCCTCGCTGTGGCTGGCGCTGGGTTGCTCCGCCAAGCCCCGCAGGGCGATCAGCTTGAGGCTGTTTTCCGCCAGGGTGGCCGCGATCGGCTCCAGGGCCGGGCGCCAACCGGCGGCCCCCAGGTCCATCAGGGCGGCGTGACGCACCTGCAGCTGCGGGTGCTGCAACAGGGCCACCAGCCGCTGGCCCCAGTCGGGGGCACCGGTGAGCTGGAGCAGGGCCCGGCAGGCGGCACTGCGAATCAAGGGGCGCTCGTGCTCCACAAACGGAGTCACCACTGCCAGCACCGCCGGCTCCGCCACACCGATTTGGCCCAGGGCCTCCAGCAGCGCCTCGCAGGGCTCCTGCAGCCGGGGCGTTCCCGGCTGCTGCGCTCCGGCCACGGATGGGCCGCCGGCCAGTCGGCGCAGCAGGGGTTCCACCGCCGCCTCAGCCCGCAATTCACCAAGGGCCCGTGCGGCGGCCTCCCGCAAACCATGATCCTCATCCTCGAGGGTCGCCAACAGGTCGTCGATGGCCTGCACTGCCGCGGGGGCCAACTTGCCCAGGGCCCGGGCCGCATTCCGGGCCACAGCGTTTTCTTCCACGCCGGCCCCCGGGTCGCGCGGGCGCCGTTGGCGCAGGGCCTCCTGCAGCAGCGGAACCGCTTCGGGATGGGTGCTGCGATTGCGGCCCAGCCACCAGGCGGCGTAGTACTGCGCGGAAGGATCATCCGTGAGGCGAAGCCGCCTCAGCGCTTCCTCCTCGGTGATGGGATCGCCCGCGGCGGGGCGGGTCTGCTCGGAGAAGCCGGCATCCATCAAGGGGTGGGCAGGTCGGCTGAGGTGATGCTGCCATCGCCATGGGCCCGCAGCAGCGGCCCGCCGCCGCACAGCAACAAAAAAGCCCCCCTTGCGGGGGGCTTGCGTCGAGACTCTCGTCTCTGCTGTGAATCTGAAAATCAGACCAGAGCAGCGATCGCGTAGTCGATGTAGTTGTTGGCAATCACGCCGGCGTGGCCGGAGATGCCGTGGTTGGCCTTGATGTAGTTCAGGGCTTCGACGTACCAGGAGGGGGACAGTTCGAAAGCACGGTTGATCTCGTCGAGACCTGCAACCAGGTACTCGTCGATGGGGCCGGTGCCACCAGCAACCAGGCAGTAGGTCACCTGACGCAGGTAGTAACCGATGTCACGGGCGCACTTGGCCTTACCGCGCGCGTCGGAGGCGTAGTTGCTGCCCTGCATCTGGGTGGTGTAGGGGAACTTGTTGTAAACGGCCTGGGCAGCGCCGTTCACCAGTTCGTCAGCCTTGGCGGTAAGCGCCTTGGCAGCAGCCAGAGCGTTGGCAGCGCGCTCGAAACGACCGAAAGCGGCGTTCAGCTCGGTGTTGCTCAGGAAGCGGCCCTGGGAATCAGCGGCTGCAACGGCTTCGGTGAGGGGGGTCTTCATTGTTCGAAGTGAAGAAGAAGGGTGGACCTAAAAAAGACGCGGGTCTGCGTTGCCTCAGGCAACAGCAGCAGCAGCGCGATCGAAGTAGGTGCCGATCTCGCTCATCAGAGCGGAGCAGTCGCCGGGGGTGATGCCGTTGCGATCGTTAGCGATCGAGATGGCAGCGTCCTTCATCTTGCGGATGCCTTCAGCCACGGAAGCGCCAGGAACGCCCAGGGCCAGGTAGGTCTCACGCAGGCCATTCAGGCAGCGGTCTTCCGGCACGGAAGCGTCGCCGGTGAACACGGAGTAGGTGATGTAGCGGAGGATGATCTCCATGTCGCGCAGGCAAGCAGCCATGCGGCGGTGGGTGTAGGCGTTGCCACCGGGGGCGATCAGAGCAGGCTGCTGGTCGAAGTGATCGCGAGCAGCGTTGGTGACGATCTTGGAAGCGTTGGAGGTGATGCGGTTGACGGAATCCATCCGCTTGTTGCTCTCAGCCACCATCGCCGCGAGGGCGTCGATCTGACAAGCGTTGATGAATTCGCCGCGGGCATCGGCCTGAGAACCACCTCGGCAAATACGTCACACTCTG
>Ga0194119_10002391_pt1 | contig 31847 bp, 33 predicted proteins | sample TA2MahC100mmetaG_FD_148620 | JGI IMG/M metagenome (GOLD analysis project Ga0194119, IMG submission 148620) | Freshwater microbial communities from Lake Tanganyika, Tanzania - TA2015018 Mahale Deep Cast 100m | ecosystem: Environmental > Aquatic > Freshwater > Lake | place: Tanzania: Lake...
GCGCCAGCCTTGCGAGTTCGATCCCGTCGGTGCCTGTACCGCGAGTTCCAGACACTCTTCGATCAGTTTGCGAGGTACGGGTTTGTTCAGATCCAGGCGCTTGCGCACCGCGCGGGTGGTCGACAGAAGTTCATCGGTTGCCGACAGATCAAATGGCATGGTATTCCCCCGGGTTGTCCGGCCGCCGGCCGGTTTGAATGTGCGTTCAGGAAGGTGCAGTGTAACCGAGGCTTCAAGGGGGACCGAGGACATTGCTGTACACATGCACTTCACGCCGGGCGGCTCTGTACACATCCACATTTTTCGTGACGGCGATGTTCATTGCCCCTCCCGCTTTGGCTCGCGAAACGCTGTATTCGCAGATCGAGTCTGCAGCCGCCAGGGTTGAGCCAGCGGTCATCGGTTGGCGCCGCGACATCCATCAATACCCTGAGCTCGCCAACCGCGAAACCCGTACGGCGGCGCTGGTTGCCGAACACCTCCGCACGCTGGGTCTGGAAGTCACCACCGGTATTGCCCGAACCGGTGTGGTTGCCGTGCTTGAAGGGGCAAAGCCCGGCCCGGCAGTCGCCTTGCGCGCTGATATGGACGCCTTGCCGGTAGCGGAACGCACGGGCCTCCCGTTCGCTTCGAAAGTGCGTTCCGAATATGAAGGCCAGGACGTGCCGGTGATGCATGCCTGTGGTCACGATGCCCACGTCGCCATTCTGCTCGGTGCGGCAAGTGTGCTCGCATCACTGCGCCAGGAGATTGCCGGCACGGTGAAGTTCATCTTCCAGCCCGCCGAAGAAGGCGCGCCGCGTGGCGAAGAAGGTGGTGCCGCGCTCATGATCCGCGAGGGTGTGCTGCGGGATCCGGATGTTGAAGCGATCTTCGGTCTGCATGTGGGTCAGCAGGGGCCGGCAGGCACGGCGACGTGGCGGGAGCGTGGCACGATGGCCAGTGCGCAGCGGTTCGACATCACCATCACCGGCAAACAGACGCACGGTGCACGTCCCTGGGAAGGTGTTGATCCCATCGTGGTGGGTGCACAGATCGTCACCGCACTGCAGAGCATCGTCAGCCGCAGCGTCGATATCACCTCTGCACCGGCAGTGGTTTCGGTGGGCACGTTCAACTCCGGAGTGCGCAACAACATCATTTCTGACGAGGCGGTTCTGTCCGGGACGATCCGGACTTTCGATCCAGAGGTGCAGGGTCGTGTACACCATCGCATGCGGGCGATCGTCAGCGGCATCGCCGGATCCATGGGAGCAGAGGCGAAGCTCGAGATTGAAAGAGGCGTTCCGGTGACCTGGAATGACGTAGATCTGGTGCAGCGCATGTTGCCGACGCTGAAACGCGTTTACGGTCCTTCGCGGATTTTTCCTGCGCCAATGACCACCGGTGCTGAGGACTTCGCACACTATCAGCAGGAAATTCCCGGCTTTTTCTTTTTCATCGGTGCGCGTCCGGCAGCAGTGCCGCCGGAAGCTGCCGTGCCCAATCACTCGCCGTTCTTCGATATCGATGAAGCGGCACTGCGCCCTGCGGTCATCGCCATGAGCCAGCTGGCGGTGGACTATCTGACCGGCGGTGATTGAGAGCTCGACGCCTGATCCGGCATCCGGTGGCGATGCGGGAATCGGCCGAATCGCCTGATGATGTCGTGATGCTGGTGCGCTGATTGCAGGAATGCGCCGCTCAGGTACCGATAGCCTTTGGGTGTCTGATTCCTGAGCGCCGTGAAAAGCCGAACCGAACGGACCTGATCCTCGAGACTTTCCGAGTGCAGGAACGGCATGTAGACGAAGGCACGCTCGTCGATGGTGAGGTTCATGTCCTCCTGCGAATCGATGATATGCGCTGCCAGATCACGGGCGGCGGCATCAAACGCAAAAGCGCGTGATGTGCCGCGGTACAGGTGCCTTGGCAACTGGTCGAAGGCGAGCACCGTGCTGAGCAGTTCCCGCACGGCTGGTTCCTTTCGCCGCGGTTCCTGCAGCAGACGTTCAGGCAGACCCGCAAAACGCCGGATCAGTTCGGCGTCAAACCCCGGGTCAGCAGCGAACCAGCTGATGCGTTGCGGCGAATCTGCCCAACCGCTTGCCATGGTACCAAACCAGAGCAGGTGCAGTTCTTCGAGCGTGGACGTTTCCATGGGCCTGGTTGTTGTGTTGAGGAGGGTCTGATCAATCAGGCCCTCCTTGATAACCCTGCTCGATTCGCAGGAGAGTCGCGTCGAAACGCTGATAAATCGCTCTGCGTGAGTGTGCTTGTCAGAAGCCCCAGCACTCGAGATCGTTGGCAAAGATCAACGACTTCTTGAAGTTTTTGGTGATGGCGTCCGTGCTCTGGGTTTCCTTGCCCCGGGTCCGTTCGGCGCGCTGGCCGAGGATCAGCGTGCGAACACCGGCTTCCGCAGCCACTTCACCGATCTTGGAAGGTGGCGCGTAGCTCTCGCGCAGTGCACCCCGCGTTGATTCCGGTACGGCGTGGGTGGCGACGAGTGCATCCGCACCCTGCGCAAACTTCACCAGATCGTACTTGTCGTGGCTGAACGCACCTGCAAAAACAAAGCCGATGTCGCCCACGTCGACCCGCCAGGCGAGCGCTGGCCGATCACCATGATCCACCGGGATCGCCGACAACTGCAGCTCGCTGTTCCGAAAGCCTGCCCAGCGCCGTTTTCCGGTCGTTGGTATGTCTTTGACATTGAGACGGTAGCCGGCAAGGGTGCGGATGCGCAGCAGCCTGGCATATTCGGGGTAGGCACCCTGCTCACCGAAGAGCCGGTCGAACAACTGTGTCGTGCCGACATGTGTTCCGCGACCTTCCGGACCGAATACCGGCAGGATGCGATCGCGCGCTGTCGACAGGGAGCCCTGTACATAGTCGGGGAGTGCGCCCGTCAACGCCGGCTGGATGCTGGAGAGCACGATGGCATCGAGGTCTTCGAAGCGACCACCCGCCTTGGTGAACTGGGTGGTGCTGCCCGCCCCCGCATCCACCAGCAAACGTGCCTTGTCATCCACCCAGACGAGATAGGAGGGCCCGGCCCAGTCGATGGACAACTCGCCGCTGCCGGCACCGAGAATTTCCAGCCACACACCTGATGCGCCGCACTGTTTGCTCTGCTGGGAAAGAGCCAGCCCGGGCAAGATCAACAGAAGGGTCATCAACAGGCGCATGGGTTCGGGTACTCCATCAGGAAATCAAACTCAGCTTTCAGGAAGCGACTGATTGGTCAGACCCTCCTGAGGTCGCCGCAGCGGGAGCATATTGCAAGCCCGCCGACTTGTGTAACTGCGGTCGGTACATGAGGATACCGGTGGGGAGGGAAAAGCATGAGTACCGGCAACCGGCCAGAAAAAGGCGCAGCACGTTATCCGGGTGTCAGTGTCCAGGATCTGCTGGACCGCGACAGCCGTCAGGTACCGGAATATCTGCGCGAACAGTCCTACCGGTTCCTCGGTGACGATGACATTCCGTATTCACGCTACACCTCCGCGTCGTTTCACGATCTCGAAGTACGTTATCTCTGGCCGCGAACGTGGCAGTGGGCCTGCCGTGAGGAACACATTCCGGAGCCGGGCGATTATTACGTTTACGACATCGGCCCGTATTCGGTCATCATCACGCGGACGGAGAGTGGTGAGGTTCGTGCCTGGCGCAACTCGTGCATGCACCGCGGCACCAAACTCAAACCTTCATTCTCGAGCGGACACGCCACCTCTTTGCGTTGTCCTTACCACGGCTGGGACTGGCATCTCGACGGCACACTGAAGTCGTTTCCCTGCGAGTGGGATTTTCCGCATGTACGCCCGGACGAAACCGGGCTTTCGCCGGTAAGGGTGGCGCAGTGGGGTGGTTTCATCTTTGTGAATCTCGACCCGGAGGCACCTCCGCTCTCGCACTGGCTTGATCCGTTGCCGCGGCATGTGGCCGGCAGGACGTTCAGCGAGCGTTACATCAGCCATCACGTGCAGAAGGAACTCAACTGCAACTGGAAGATCGCCTCCGAGGCGTTTCTCGAGGCGTACCATGTCATGGAGACCCACGCGCAGCTCATGCGCACCAACGGGGATGCGAATACGCAGTACGACATCTATGGTGACTACGTGAGCCGGCTGATCAATGTCGCCGGAATTCCTTCAGCCTATTGCACGGAGAAACTCTCCGAGCAGGACATTCTCGACCTGTTCCTCGTCGGCGACCGCAGCCAGGTGACTGAGCGCCTGACAGTTCCGGAAGAGGGCACGGCGAGGAGGGTGATGGCGCAGTTTTTCCGCGACAGTACAGCGGCCACAGGGTCGGACCTTGGGGCTGTAAGCGATTCGGAGATCGTTGATTCCATCGCGTATTTTGTTTTTCCAAACCAGCAGTTTTTCGTCGGGCTCACTTTCCCCATCGTGTACCGTTTCCGGCCATTAGGTTCGAGCCCGGAACGATCACTGTTCGATCTCATTCTTCTGGCACCACGCCCGAAGGATGGTTCGGTGGTGGAGCCGGCAGAGCCGGTATGGCTCAAAGCTGAGGATTCCTATACGTCGGTACCGGGCATGGACCCATACGTCGGCCATGTGTTCGACCAGGATACGGGCAACATGCAGGCGGCCCAGGAAGGTGCGATGACGGCAGGCAAGGCGGGCGCGACACTCGGGAACTATCAGGAAATCCGCATCCGTCACTTTCACCAAACGCTGATGAAGACGCTGCACGCAGGTCAGGAGAAGGCAAACCAATGAATACTGTTCTGATAACAGGGAGTGCCCGCGGGATAGGATTTGAGCTATGCCGACAATATGCTGAAGCGGGCGACCGGGTGTTTGCCACTTGCCGTTCACCCGCCAATGCAACCCGGCTCAACGCACTGGCGGCATCAACGGCTGGCCGATTAACGATACACGCCATGGATGTAGCGGACAGTGCGTCGGTCAAAACCTGCCGCCGATCTATCGGTGACACCCCGATCGATGTGCTCATCAACAATGCCGGTATCTGGGGTGGCCTCGCTACCCAGGTGTTTGCGAACATGGACTACGACAACTGGGCGCATGAGCTGAACGTCATGGCGATGGGGCCCTTCCGGGTCATTCAGGCGTTCATGCCCAACGTGCTCGCCGGGCAACAGAAGAAGATCGTCACCATCTCGAGCCAGACCGGTGCCCATGCCTACGATCACGTAATTGGCTATTCCTATGCGAGTGCCAAGGCGGCGGTGAACCGGTTGATGACGGGCCTTGCCACGGAGTTTCGCGACCGGGGCGTGATCATCGTGCCACTGCATCCGGGTTGGGTTAAGACTGAGATGGCAGGGGACGTAGCAGACATTTCACCGGAAGAGAGCGCGGCTGGAGTGCGCCGAACCATCGCCGGCATGACCCTTGCGGACACCGGCACTTTCCTGAAGTGGACCGGCGACATTCATCCCTGGTGATACAGCAGGACAAAACCAAAGCGGAGGAAGGAAGCACCATGAATTCAGGCTATAACCCGGACTTCAGCCCAACGGGTATCGAAGGAGGCGTCGATACCAACACGCTGCCCTGGATCGAGCTGCCTCAGGCCAAAGGCCTCGCCATCAAACCGCTGCGTGCGAGCAGCGAGAGCGGTATGTTCTCGGTGATCGTTCGCCTGCGTGGTGGCCATGCCGTGCGTGATCTGGTTTATCTCGGTGGCATGGACATGATCGTCCTGTCCGGTCGAATACAGTACAGCGGTGCGGATCTCGACAGTACCCTCGAAGCCGGTACCTGGGGTTACATCCCGGCCAACGCGCGCATCGGAGCGTTGACGGCCGAGAGCGATGCCGAGTTTCTTGGCAACTTCTATGGTCCGGTCGCGTTTCTGGCTGAGAATGGACGAGTGACCAGTGTGCTCACCGCACTCGATGTGCTGTGCGCCGCGCGCGACCGGGGACTGACCCTGATCCCGAATACGCTGGCAGAGTGCATGCAGCCAAGACCACGCGCTTATCAGGGGCCCGCTGAGCCTTTGGCGATCGCCGGCAAGAGCGCAGGTGCACTGGTTGATACCGCGCCCCTCAAGCGTTCTGGTCGGGACGTTAATCCCCATTTCGTTGACACCCGTCTGGTGCCGTGGATTGAAAACCCTGCTGTACCGGATATGGGGCTCAAGGTGCTGCGGGTCAGTGAAGAGACCGGAATCACCTCGCTGATCGTGCGTCACAACGGCGTTGCCGGGCCGCACTATCACCTCGGTGCAGCAGATTTTCTGGTTCTGTCTGGCCGAATCGGTTATCGCGCCGGTCCACCGGAGGGATATGGCCCGGGTGTCTGGTTTTATGAGCCGGCCGGTGCCCGCCATGAAGCCACTCAGCGAGTGAGTGACGAAGACCTCATCTACACCGCCAATGTCTATGGCCCCCTGCAGTTTGATGAAGGCCCGGGAACACCGATCGTCGCGGTACAGTCGTGGATGCAGTACAAGGCGATGGCGGATGCCGCAGGAGTGACGCTGGTGCGTAACACCTTCGAAGGAGATGCATCGTTGTTGGCCTGGGCGCCGATCGGCGAGTCCGCAGTACGACTGTGAGCCCGAAGCGCGCCAAGCCGCAGCCAGACATGACGGATGCCAGGTTTGACGTCGTCATCATCGGCGCCGGGTTCAACGGCGTGTATCAGCTGTATCGCCTGCGTGAGGAAGGTTTCCGCGTGCATCTGCTCGAGGCCGGCGGTCGCCTCGGTGGCATCTGGCACTGGAACTGTTATCCCGGCGCGCGGGTCGACTCGCATGTGCCGAACTACGAGTTCTCGATAGAAGCGGTATGGAAGGGCTGGAACTGGAGTGAACGGTTTCCGGGTCATGCGGAACTGCGTGCGTATTTCGAACACCTCGACCGGACGCTCGATCTCTCCCGTGATGTCAGTTTCAACACGCGTGTGACTGACGCGGTGTTTGATACCGCGAACAACACCTGGCAGATCACCACCGATACGCAGCATAAAATTCAGGCGCGTTTTGTGGTCCCGTGCCTGGGATTTGCGAGCAAACCGTGGATTCCAGACATTCCGGGGCTCGACTCCTTTGCCGGGGAGTGTCATCACACCGGTCTCTGGCCGGAGCACGGCATCGACCTCGTGGGAAAACGCATTGGCGTACTCGGTACCGGCGCGAGTGGTGTCCAGGTGATCCAGAAGGTCGCTCCGGTGGCTGCGCATCTCACGGTGTTTCAGCGCACGCCGAACCTTGCGCTGCCGATGCGACAGCGGCGCTATGACGCAGAGGCCATGGCAGCGCTCAAAGCCGACTATCCGGAGATGCTCGAACGCCGCGCCATTTCCGCAACGACCTATCACGACATCCAGGCTCTGCCGCGTTCGGCGCTCGAGGTTTCAGCGTCGGAGCGTAATGAGCGTTTTGAGTGGGCCTGGCAGGAGGGCGGCTTTCATTTCTGGGCAGGAACGTTCAATGACGTGTTGTCCAACAGGAAAGCGAACGCACTCGCCTACGCTTTCTGGCGCAATCGCACCCGTGAACGCATTCGTGATCCGCAGATCGCCCGCAAGCTGGCGCCGGATGTTGCGCCGCACCCGTTTGGCGCCAAGCGGCCATCACTCGAACAGAACTACTACGAGGTCTTCAATCAGCCGAACGTAACGCTGGTGGATCTGCATGAAGAGCCCATCGCGGGCGTGACTGCAAATGGTGTCATGACCGCTCGCAGGGAAGTACCTCTCGATGTCCTGGTGCTGGCGACAGGTTTTGATGCCAGCACCGGTGGCATCACCGCGATCCGCTGGCGCGGCGTGGACGGGATTGCGCTCGAAGATGTGTGGCGCGATGGCGTCGTCACTCACCTTGGCATGGCGGTTCCGGGATTTCCCAATATGATGATGCTCTATGGACCACAGAGTCCGACCGCGTTCTGCAACGGCCCGACGTGCGCCGAACTCCAGGGCGAGTGGCTGATCGACTGTCTGCGGCATATCCGCGATTCAGGTTATTCCCGGATCGAGGCAACCGCGCATGCGGCAAACATCTGGGGTGAACATATGCGTGAGGAGTTCAGCGAATCGCTCTTGCACGCGGCCGACTCGTGGTACGTGGGTGCCAACGTTCCCGGCAAAAAGCGGGAGTTGCTCTACTACGCCAATACACAGAAATATCTGAACCTCTGTCGTGATGTGGCGAGTGCGGGGTATCGGGGGTTTCAGTTCGGGACCTGAAGTCTGTCAGGGAATCACCACTCGCCTTGAAACGGTGCCATGACCACGGGGTATATCGAACACGACGTTGGCGGGGCGGTACCGATCCGCAGCTGGACGTACAACGTACCGGTGGAGCCGGATGCCATCCGGCAACTCGCCAACATCGCACGTCTCAACATCGTGCATCACCATGTTGCAGCCATGCCGGATGTGCATGTGGGCATCGGCGCAACCGTTGGATCCGTCATCCCCACGGTAAGAGCCATCATTCCCGCAGCCGTGGGTGTGGATATCGGCTGCGGCATGATGGCATCAAAGACCACGCTCAATGCCGCAGACCTGCCTGATTTACTCTCGCTGCTTCGGTCCAACATCGAGCGTGCTGTCCCTCATCGACGTTCCCCGGGGGGGGCCGCGATCCTGGCAGCTGGCATGATGTGCCGAATGCAGTGGACCGGGTGTGGGTGTCACTCGCGGAGGAGTTCGATCGCATCTGTGAGGACCAGCCGCGGCTGCGCAATACCAACAACCGCAATCACCTCGGTACGCTCGGTACGGGCAACCACTTCATCGAGATCTGCCTCGATGAAGCGGATGTGGTCTGGGTGATGCTGCATTCGGGTTCGCGGGGTGTAGGCAACGCCATTGGTACCCGCTACATCGAACTCGCGAAAAAGGATGCGGAAGTCCACCTGCGCAGGCTGCCGGATGCCAACCTCGCCTACTTCGAAGAAGGCGCGAAACACTTCGATGACTATGTGCGGGCAGTCGGCTGGGCGCAGAGATTTGCGCAGCACAATCGGGAACTGATGATGCAGGCCGTGCTGCGGGCGCTGCAGAAGACGTTAGTGAAACCGTTCAAGGCGCATGTCGAGGCGGTGAACTGCCATCACAACTACGTGCAACGGGAACGTCACTTCGGTGCCGATGTCTGGCTGACACGCAAAGGTGCGGTGAGTGCCAGGGAAGGTGAACTCGGCATCATTCCTGGCAGCATGGGCGCACGCAGTTTCATCGTGCGTGGCACAGCAATGCGGAGAGTTTCCATTCCTGCTCCCATGGCGCCGGGCGGCAATTCAGCCGCACCGAGGCGAAGCGCCGCTTCACGCTCGAGGACCATACCGCGGCAACGGCTCACGTCGAGTGCCGCAAGGATGCCGGTGTGATCGATGAAACTCCGGCGGCCTACAAGGACATCGACGCCGTGATGGCCGCACAGGCGGATCTGGTCGAGGTGGTGCATCAGCTTCGGCAGATCGTCTGTGTAAAGGGATAACCTTTTCATCTGCTGCGGGCCGCTGTAGATAGAAGCGATGCCGTTCCATTCCCCTCTGTCCCGGCCGACCGCTACCATCGCTCTTCACCCTACCGAGCGGGTTCATCATGTCTGACTACCAGTACCTCACCATCGATTCCGCGGAGACGATCGCGACAATCACCCTCCGTCGTCCGGAACGCGCCAATGCACTTGGTTACGCGGTTCTGCAGGAACTTGAAGGCGCCGTTCTTTCCATGCGCGATCAACCGGACATCCGGGTGGTCGTGCTGACCGGTGAGGGCCGTCACTTTTCTTCCGGCGCCGATCTCGGCGGACCTGGTCCTGCCTCTGAGCCGAGGCGGGAAATCCCGCTGGTGCATCGGAGGCGGCAAGCGCGGATGGGTGGGCGCGTGATCCGCGCCCTGCTCGACATGGACCAGATCAGCATCGCAGCGTGGAACGGAGCGGCGATGGGCGGCGGCGGATGTGTGGCAACCGCCTGCGACTTTCGTATCGCTGCCGACGATGCGTTTCTGTGTTATCCGGAAATCGATATCGGCCTCAATCTGATGTGGTGGGGTCTGCCGCTGATCACGAGACTTGCCGGACCATCCCGGGCCAAGCGGTTGGTGATCGGGGGTGAACGAATTGGTGCGCCTGTTCTTGAACGCTGGGGTGTTGTGGATGAAGTGGTGCCGCGTGATGAGTTGATGCCGCGGGTGTATTCGCTGGCGCGCTTCTATGCCGGCAAGGCACCCATCGCCGCACAGATGATCAAACGCAGTGTCAACGCCCTGAGTGGTGCTTTCGATGAGGCGGTCATGCACATGGACTTTGACCAGAATCTGCTCACCGCCGCCACCGACGATGCAGCCCTGGCGCGACGGACGTACAGGACCGAACAGACGCCCGGCTTCACCGGGAATTGATACGCCGGCCAGGGCCACAAGGCGGCGCATGACAACTAGGCGCCGATCGATCAAAGTCGCGGTCAATCTTCCTGGTCATCGACTTCCAGCTCAGTCAGATCCAATCATCGGGGGAACATCATGGGTGTCATGGAAAAACCGTACGAAATGATCCGTTACGAACGGCCGAGTGCAAACGTGGCCCGCATCATGCTGGCGCGGCCGGAAGCGCGAAACGCGCAGAACACACAGATGCTTTATGAAATCGATGCCGCGCTCGACGCTGCGATGCACGACGACACGGTGCATGTCGTGATCATCGGCGCGGATGGCCCGCACTTTTCGTCCGGGCACGACATCAAGGGCAAGGCCGGGCGCGGCCAACCCGGAGACTTCGGTCCCCCGCGACTGGGCGTAGGGGGATATACCAAGCCCGGCCAGGAAGGGCACATGGCCCATGAACAGGAGGTGTTCATCGGTTTCTGCTGGCGCTGGCGCAACATGCCGAAGCCAACCATTGCCGCTGTGCAGGGCAAGGCGATTGCCGGCGGATTGATGCTGGTCTGGCCGTTTGACCTGGTGGTGGCGAGTGAAGATGCGCAGTTCTCCGATCCGGTGGTGACCTTCGGTGTCAACGGTGTCGAGTACTTCGTACATGCCTGGGAAGTGGGGCATCGCAAGGCGAAAGAGATGTTGTTCACCGGCGAATCCATTTCCGCGCAGGAGGCGAAGGAACTCGGCATGGTCAATCGTGTCGTGAAACGTGAAGACCTGGAGAAGGAAACCCTTGCACTTGCGGAGAAGATCGCAAGGCAACCGAGCATGGGGCTCAAGCTTGCGAAGATGTCCGTCAACCAGTCGCTCGATGCCCAGGGCATGTACAACGCCATCCAGTCGGCGTTCGGTCTGCATCATCTGGGCCACGCCAACATGCGCATCGTTCATGGTTCTGCCGTGGAGCCGACCGGCGCGAACAAGATCGAAACCCAGGCCAAAGCCGACAAGCCGAAATTCAGCAGCGACTGAATCGGGGTGTTGTCGCCACTGCCGCGGTGAAGTCTGTGCAGATTGAATACACCTGAAGTACCCGAGGCCGGAAGAGAATCCGGCGCTGGTTCAGCCGAGACGCGGGGACGCCCCCCGCGTTGGTACCGGTTTGCGCCGTATCTCGGGCGGGCGCCGGCGCTCACGCCACGTCAGTGGCAGATCCTCGGACTGGTGGCAGCCGTTTCATTTTTCGAGTCCTACGACCTCTTCCTGCTGTCACTCAATCTCAGGCAGATCCAGCTTGAACTCGGGATTGCGGAAGCGGATCTGGGTTGGCTGGGTTCGACCATTCGTGCCGGCGCGCTGCTGGCGCTGCTCATCGTCCCTTTTGCGGATCGATATGGACGTCGCCGGATGCTGCTTGTGACGATCTTCGGGTATACGGTGGCGACCGCGCTGACTGCGTTTGTGCCGGATGTGACCTCGTTCGTGGTACTGCAATTCACCGCGCGGATGTTTGCGATGGCAGAGGCAGTGCTGGCGACGGTGGTCATTGTCGAGGAATTTTCCGCCTCAAACCGTGGCTGGGGTATAGGTGCGGCCGCGGCGCTGCAGGCGTGTGGAGCCGGATTTGCAGCGGTGATGTTCGGCTTCGTCGATGTCCTTCCCTGGGGTTGGCGGGCGCTCTATTTCGTCGGTGTGATTCCACTTTTTTTCATTGGCCTGTGGCGCAGAACGCTGCCGGAAACGGAGCGATTCAAGGAACACGCAAGATCACAAACGGGAGTAACAGAGCCCGTGTGGACAAGCGTGGTCAAGGCGGCGCGGGACCATCCACGAAGCCTCGCTGTGCTTGCAGTGGCATTCTTCTGTTTCAGCCTGGCGGGCAATTCAGCAGGCTTTTTCGCGCCGAAGTATCTGCAGGAGGTCCATGGCTGGTCCCCTTCGAACATCGCCTTGCTGCTGTTTTTTGGCGGGGCCCTCGCGGTGGTGGGTAATCCGTTGGCCGGATGGCTCAGCGACCGGCTGGGTCGAAGACCCACCGGCGTGGTGTTCAGCCTCTGCTTTGCACTCACCGGTCTCGGGTTCTGGTCGCTGGGTGGAATGGTTGTGCCGGTAATGTGGATCGCCTACCTCTTCTTCACCATGGGAACCGCGGTGACACTCTCGACCTACAGCGTTGAGCTTTTTCCGACCTCGATGCGGGCTTCCGCGGGAGGCGTGACCAACTTTGTGTCGGTGCTCGGCTCAATCACGGGTCTTCTGGGTGTTTCGGTGCTCTTCGGTTTCACCGGCAGCAACTGGACTGCGGTGCTGATTCTCGGCGCGTTCAGTCTGCTCGTGCCGCTGGTGATCGCCGTCGTCTTCCCCGAAACCGCCGGCAAACCGCTGGATGAGATTGCCCGAGAGAAGCCTCGCTGACGGACGCCATCCGTGGCAATGGCCGCCTCGTTCTGGCGAGGCGTGTCGGGCTCAGCTGACGATACGCGGCAGGTCGATGTAGATGTTGTCACCGGGTCGCCACAGTTCATGGGCACGTTTGAGCGCGGCCCAGCGACCCAGAATCGGCTGCGGGTCACCGTGCAGTTCGGTGAAACAGCCGTTCACGGCGCGGGTGTCGAAGTAGGCGGCGTCAACACCATCCGCATACAGGCGGCTGGCGTCAACGAATCCCTTCGACAACATGCGCTGATATTCCGCTTCGAAGTCGTGAACCAGAACGGCGACGTGATGAAAGCCTTCCTGGCCTCTGGCATACATGTCGCGGTAGATCGACGGTGTGTCGTCATGCTGCTGGATGAACTGGATCATGATGTCGCCGAGATAACCGAAGGCGTAGGACACATCCGCTTCCTGGTCCGTACCGCGGTAGTGGAAGCGGTCGGTCTGGTGGTGCATGGCTTTGCGGAACGGTCCGGCGCCGAAGAGATCGCTCCACTTGCGGATCGACGCATCGAGATCGTTGACGAAATAGGCTTCCTGGAAAAACGGGTAACGGGTGATCCGGTCTGACATGATTTCCTCGTGATGTGTCTCGTGGTCGGATGTGTCTTATGGTCCGGGTTGACGCTTGAGAGCAATGAGCGTGATGGCAATCGTCACTGCGATGACGGTGTAGAGTACCGCACGCCCGCCGTCCAGCGCCGATCCGGATTGGGGCCGTCCGGCGGTTCCGGAGTATTGTTGTTTGAGGAGTCGATCCCGTGCATATCCTGCTGACCAATGATGACAGCCACGATTCACCGCTGTTTCTGCTGGCGATCAGCCTGCTCAAGGAACTCGGCGAACTCACCGTGGTGGTGCCCGCACAGGAGCAGAGCTGGAAAGGCAAGTCCATGACGCGGTTCGGTGAGCTTTATGTGGACCGGATCGATCTGCACGGCACACCGGCGTGGTCGGTCACGGGAACACCTGCGGACTGTGTCAATCTCGCGATTTACAACCTCATGCCGTCACCGCCGGATATCGTCGTATCCGGAATCAATATCGGCACCAATACCGGGCTCGGCTTTTTCATGGCCTCAGGAACGCTGGGCGCGTGTTTCGAAGCCAATGTCGCACGGATTCCGGCAATTGCCCTCTCCCAGGCGATGACTCGCGAAGACTTCATGGCGTGGTCGAACGAACGCAGCCTGCCGGAGGCGTCTCTTGAGCGCATGCAGGTCGCGACGCGGGCGCTCATGCCACAGATCTGGTCGGACTATGCCCTTGCCTTGCGTGAGCCTGTCACCTGGAGTTTCAACTTCCCGGATCCGCCGCTGTCGCCGCGAATCATCCGCGCCCGACTGGGACGCACCTACTATCGCCAGTGTTTTTCAAGGCGGGGTGACCAGTACTTCCATTCCCTGCAATCGGTGGACATCGATCCTGCCCCGGACTCAGACCAGGCCGTGGTCGCCAGCGGCAACGTCAGTGCGACGCTGATCGACATCAGTGAAATCGGGCAGATGCAGGGTGTCTGAGATCGTGACCCGGTGTGTCTGCCATCCGCGTGCGGATGGAGACTGCGTTTGACCATCGGTACCGATGTTGCCGTGGCCGCAGCGTGGCTGCGGCGAGGAGCGCTGGTCGGCATTCCGACTGAAACGGTGTACGGACTTGCTGCAAATGCGCTTGATCCGGAAGCAGTGCTGCAGATCTTCGCGGTAAAACAACGTCCCGCGTTTGATCCGCTGATCGTTCATGTCCATCACCAGGACCAGCTTGCGGAGCTGGTGACACATGTGCCGGATGAGGCCAGGGCGTTGATGTCTCACTTCTGGCCGGGGCCACTGACGCTGGTTCTGCCGAAGACGACACGGGTTCCGGACATCGTTACCAGTGGCCTGCCATCTGTCGCCGTCCGCATGCCACGTCACAGGCTGACGCTCGAGCTGCTGCGGGCACTGGATTTTCCCCTGGCTGCACCCAGTGCCAATCCGTTTGGATACGTGAGTCCGACGACTGTGGCCCACGTTGTGGATCAGCTGGGCGACAGCGTTCCCTATGTGCTCGATGGTGGCCCCTGCGCGGTGGGCCTGGAGAGCACGATCATCGGCTGGGAAGACGGCGTGCCGGTGTTGTACCGCCCCGGCGGGCTTGCTGTTGAGGATATCGAAGCGGTCATCGGCTCGGTTCGGTCGAATGTGAGACAGGTGCTTCCGGTCGCACCAGGCATGCTCGAAAGCCACTATGCACCACGCAAACCCCTGTTCCGGGGCGACGTAAAACAGTTGTTGGCGGAGCATGCGGAAAGGCCGGTAGGGGTTATAGCATTCAGACGCCGGATTGAAGGTGTTGTTTGCGAAACACTGTCCGAACGCGGTGATCTCATCGAGGCCGCACGAAATCTCTTTGCCGCAATGCGACGGCTCGATGCGGCGGAGATCGAGTGCGTTCTCGCTGAGGTCTTCCCTGATGAAGGTCTCGGCCGGGCGATCAACGATCGGTTACGGCGCGCCTCCTTTGTTCCCGAAGCCGAATGAACAGGGCGGAGCCGGTTGCTGTCGCTTTTGCCCCGGTCCGGTTACTTGCAATCAGAGCGAATCGATCTGCTCAAGCCACCGTTCAACTATGGCTTCATCCGGCATCCGCCAGTCGCCACGGGGTGACAGACTCACGGTCCCCACCTTGGGGCCGGGTGGCAACGTGGTGCGTTTGAACTGCTGGGTGAAGAATCGCTGCACGAAAACCCTGAGCCATTTGCGGATGAATTCGCGTTCGTAGGTTCCCGCGAATGCCTGGGTTGCGAGCGCCAGCATGCGGGCGGGCCCTGCACCGGTTCGCAGCAGCTGGTACAGGAAAAAATCATGCAGCGCGTAGGGGCCGATCAGATCCTCGGTGCGCTGGGCGATTTCGCCGTCTTTCGTTGGCAGCAGCTCGGGGGATATCGGCGTGGCGAGGATCCGTTCGAGTACCGCAGCCAGTGCGGCATCGGCCCGGTGTTGTGCATACCAGCGCACGAGGTAGGCGATCATCGTCTTCGGCACGCTGGCGTTGACGTTGTAGTTCGCCATGTGATCGGCATTGAACGTACACCAGCCGAGCGCGAGCTCAGAGAGATCACCGGTACCGACGACAATGCCACCCTGCTGGTTCGCATAGTTGAAGAGAATCTGCGTGCGTTCTCGGGCTTGTGCGTTTTCGAAAACGACATCTTCCGCCGAGTGACCGAGCGCTTGAAGATGATCACGAACGGCGTCGTGAATCGGAATCTCCCGCACTGCCACACCGGTGCAGCGCGCCAGTTCCAGCACGCTGTCAAAGGTGTGCTGCGATGTGCCGGGGCCGGGTAGGGTCAGTGCGTGCAATGCACTGACGGGTTGTTTGAGGCGCTTCAGGGTTTCGAGACAGACCAGGTAGGCAAGGGTGGAATCGAGCCCGCCGGAAAGCCCGATCACCAAGGTTTTTGCACGGCTTGCGAGCATGCGGCGGGCAAGTCCGGTGCTCTGGATAGCGATGATCTCAGCCGCCCGTCGGGCAAACTGTTCCGCATCCTCGGGCACGAAGGGCCATGCCGGAATGTGGCGTGACAATGACGTGATGGGTCTGGAGACATCAGGCAGGAGCACGCGCTCAAAGTTCTGCGGGCGTACCGTCTGCGCAAAGGTGGTGTTCCGGCGCCGTTCGTACCGCAGTCGCAGCAGATCGATATCGACTACCGCGTGTGCCGATTCAAATCCGAATCGTGGGCTGTTGAGCAGGGTAACGCCGTTTTCAGCGATCAGCCGATGGCCACCGAACACCGTGTCTTTGGTGGATTCGAGCGGTCCGCTGCCGGCATACACATAGGCGCTGATCGTGCGAGCGCTTGTCATGCGCACGAGATCACTGCGGTACTCGGCTTTACCTACAAGTTCGTTGGAAGCAGACGGATTGAGGATGATCTCGGCACCGGCCAATGCGGCAGACGTGGACGGCGGATCCGGAGACCAAAGGTCTTCACAGATCTCGATTCCGAAGGTGCAACCGTCCTGCGAGAACAGCTGCCTTCGGCTGATACGGAAGGTACCCAGCATGGTGTCAGTGACCGTTTCGTCGATGCCGGATCCGGAGACAAACCAGCGCTGTTCATAGAACTCGCCGTAGTTTGGATGGCACGACTTCGGAACAAGGCCCGCGATGCGCCCTCCGGCAAGAACCGCGGCAGCATTGATCAGCCGGCCGTCGGCGAGCACCCAGGGTGTGCCGACGACGACAGTGATCCCGGTGCTAGCCCGTGCCAGAACAAGGAGTGCGTCGCGGCAGGCGGCGAGCAGCATGTCGGTATGGAAGAGGTCCTCGCAGCTGTAGCCGGTGATCGCCAGTTCGGGAAAGAGCAGCAGTGATGCCCCGGCTGCGCGGGTCGCCTCGAGAGTTTCCATCATGGTATTGGCATTGGCCGACGGATCAGCTAGTGAAAGCTGAGGTGTCGCAGTCGCGACGCGAATGAAACCGTGGTGGCGGAAATCAGTGGTCATCAGTTTTTCCGGGATCCGGGCTCCTGGGTGACGGCAGAGTCGTGGTGCGGCGTGGTCATTCAGGTCCGCGTGCTTTTCCGTACTCGCCTTCGCTGTGCAAAGTGTAGAGAATCCGGGGTTCCTGATACGGGGGAAAGATCATGAACTTTGAATTTTCTGAAGAGCAGAACCTGCTGCGTGAACAGGCGCGCGGCTTTCTTGCTCAGGCGTGTTCACCTGGCCTGGTTCGCAAGGTGCTGAACGGGCAGGAAACTGGCGATAACACGCTGGCCGGCAAAATCGCCGAAATGGGCTGGAATGCGACGGTGATTCCGGAGAAATACGACGGGCTTGGCCTGAGCTATTTCGAACTGTGTGTCATCGCCGAAGAAATGGGCCGCGCGGTGGCACCCACATCGTTCTCATCATCCGTTTATCTCGCGACGGAAGCGCTGCTGCTCGCAGGTTCCGCCAAGCAGAAGTCGAAGTGGCTGCCGAAGCTCGCCAGTGGCGAGGTTCGTGGCACCTTTGCCATGGCGGAAGGTCCGGGGCGCACTACCCCGAAAAGCCTCAACACGACGTTTGCCCGGGACAAAGTCAAAGGAGTCAAGGCGCCGGTGGCCGATGCGGCGGTCGCTGATTTCGCCGTGATCCTCGTCAAGGCGAATGGTGGTGATGGTGCGTCGCTGGTGCTGGTCGATATGAAGAGCCAAGGGGTAACCCACGAACCTGTCGCCATGATCGATCCAACCCGTGACCATGCCGCGGTCAGTTTTGAGGGCGCCTCTGGTGAGTTGCTTGGCGAGAAAGGCAGTGGTTGGACGCTGACCCAGAAGCTGCTGAATCGTGCAGCGGTTCTTTTCGCCTGGGAGCAGGTCGGCGGCGCTGATGCGGCGCTCGAGCAGGCCAAGAACTACGCCATGGGACGATACGCGTTTGGCCGGCCGATCGCGTCTTATCAGGCCATCAAACACAAGCTCGCCCACATGTATGTGAAAAACACCCTGGCCCGTTCGAACTGCTACTACGGCGCCTGGGCGCTCGCGACCAGTGCAAAAGAACTGCCCCTGGCAGCGGCAACGGCGCGGGTCGCGGCCATCCATGCTTACGAGTTTGCCTCCCGGGAAGACATTCAGACCCATGGCGGCATGGGATTCACCTGGGAATTCGACTGCCAGTTTCACTACCGCCGCTCGCGGCTTTTGTCAGTGAACATTGGCAGCCTTGGCCAGTGGCAGGACAAACTTGTAGATGCGTATTTGTCAGCAAATGGCGCATCCAACGCGGCGTAAGCAACGCGACCAGCAAGGAGAACATCGTGGATTTTGAAGATACCAAAGAAGAAGCGAAATTCCGGTCTGAAGTGCGCGCCTGGCTGAAAGCCAATGCGCCGACCAAGAAAGAGCTCAAGGGGCTAGGCGAAATCGAAGCCTCCAAACTCTGGCAGAAACGTAAGTACGACGCGGGCTGGGCCTGTATCCGTTGGCCCAAGGAATACGGTGGCCGGGGTGGCACGGCCATCGAGCAGGTGATCTGGAACCAGGAGGAAGTGAAGCTCGCGACCCCTGGCGGGGTATTCGCCATCGGCCAGGGCATGGCCGCACCGACGATGATGACGTACGCGACCGAAGACCAGAAACGCCGTTATCTGCCCAAACTTGCGAGTGGTGAGGAGATCTGGTGCCAGCTGTTTTCGGAACCGGCCGGCGGCTCTGACCTCGCTGCACTTCGTACCAAGGCCGAAAAGGTCGGTGATGAGTGGGTGATCAACGGCCAGAAGATCTGGACATCCGGTGCACACTTCTCGGACTACGCGATCCTCGTGACCCGTTCCGATCCGAACGTGCCCAAACACCAGGGGCTCACCTATTTCTTCCTCTCGATGAAATCGCCCGGGGTCACGGTCAAGCCGATCAAGCAGATCTCTGGCGGCGCCCATTTCAATGAAGTGTATTTCTCGGATGTGCGCATCCCCGATTCACAGCGGCTTGGCGCTGTTGGTCAAGGTTGGCAGGTTGCGCTCACCACACTGATGAATGAGCGCGCATCCATCGGCGCAGGTGGTGGTGGCGTTGGGGTCACCCAGGCCATGAAGCTCGCGCAGAAGCTCGAGATCGATGGCCGCCCCGCCCTCGAAGACCGTGCCATTCGCGCCAAACTCGCGGACTGGTACGTACAGGAGTCCGGTCTCAAGTACACCGGTTACCGGTCGATGACGGCGCTCTCGAGAGGTGCGATTCCCGGTCCTGAAAACTCCATCGGCAAACTGGTGGGCGCACCCAAGAACCAGGAAATGGCGGCGTTCTGCATCGACCTGCTCGAAGAGCATGGAGCGATGTGGGATCCGAACGTTTCTGAAGCGGCGGGGTTGTACCAGTTGGCCTATATGTCGTCACCGGGCCTGCGCATCGCAGGTGGCACTGACGAGATCATGGCCAACATCATCGCCGAACGGGTACTCGGGCTGCCGCAGGACATGCGTGCCGACAAGGGCCTTCCCTTCAACAAGGTGCCGACAGGCGTCAACTAGAAAGGTGCCGACAGGCGCCAACTGGGTAATCGGGGCGGCGGTTACGTCGCCCCGTCTTCAGCCGGCCTCGCTCCTCGCATCGAACAGGATCGCGCTGCGAATTCGGAGAGCTTCTATTTGCCGCGCGATTCCAGAACGCAAACGTCGCCATGACGAATGACGCCAGGTGGGACCACTCGTGCGTAAACACCGGCATTGCCGCCGTTCTGCTGTACCAGCGTGCGCATGATCTTTGGATCCTTGGGCAGTTCGTCAACCGCGTGGGTCGTCATGATGCAGCGCGGACACGCTAGCTCGATGGCAAAAACGGTCGCTCCGATACGCAGATGTTTACCGATCCAGCTGTTTTCGACGAACCCTGATCCACCCGCATCGATAAGGATGTTCGGCCGGAACCTGCGAACGTCAAAGTTACTCTCTGCTCGGGCGGTACTGAGCGCGCTGAAGCTTTGTGTGGTCATGAGCAGGATCGGATAAGCGTCGAACCAGGTACCCGGCGGCGCTTCATAAGCCATCACATCAGCCGGAAATTCGAAAAGATCCGGCAGCGGTTCATCGGCAGTGCGCGCAAACATGTCCCGCAGATACGCTTGCACATCGGTACCGGCAGGTGGTGCTTTCCGCCCGAAAGCGTTTTGTGGTTCGACGATCGGCGAGAGTTCGACGGGCCGTCCGAGCAGCGTGGACAACGCTGCATTCGCACCCGCCTCGCCACTGCGTACTTCGTTGCCCTCCGGCAGTTTGATCGCGACCTTTGATGAGCGGGATGTGCTGGAAGGCGCTTCTACAAACCGCACGCTGCACTGCATGAGCACGGGCGACTTTTTGGCTGCCTGGATTGAGTTCAGACCCTCTTCCTTGACCGCCCACACGCGATCACCGAGCAACGCCCCTCTGATCGACGGCGATGGACTGCAGCGCCTCGCCACCCATGCTCTTCACGGGGTAACGCCATAAACCGGAGATCCGCATGATCAGTGCTTCAGTCTCTCGCTGCTCTGATCGAATTCGAATTCGGCGGCGAGTTCTGCGGCCTTCTCCAGAATGCGGTTGATGAGCACGTCGGCGTCTTCGGAAAAACAGAAACCGACTGCCTGCGTCGTTGAGAGTGCCTGAATGGGAATCAGCACTTCGAAATCGTCGTGTGCAGAATCGAGGGAGCGACGGATGCGTCTGAACCACGCGGCCTGGGTGGCGCTACCTTCGCCGTTGAGCTGGATGATCAGCTGGTCGAGCAGCGGTCCGATACGGTTTCTCGCAACAGCAGGTCTGATCACTGGAACATCCCCTGTACCTCGACGCCGTGATTCTAGTTCAATTCGAAGCAATTGGCTTCTGCGAATTAGCACCTTCGCGCGTTTTGTCGTGCTGCGCGGATTCTCAGTGTTTCTTCTGCGATGCACTGTTCGTATATAGACTCTCCGGCAATACGAGGAGCAAGTCATGACGCGAGTGCTGGTCTGGAACGAGGGAATTCACGAGAAGCGCAACGAAGAGGTGCGGGCGGTTTATCCCGATGGCATCCACGGTGCAATCAACCAGCTGCTCAAGGTCGACAAGACCATCGTAGTTCGCACTGCGACGCTCGCAGATGTGGAGCATGGGCTGACGGAAGCTGCGCTGGCACAGACCGACGTGCTCATCTGGTGGGGGCACCTCGCGCATCAACAGGTCGCAGACGAGGCCGTTGCGCGCGTGCAGGCCAGGGTGCTGCAAGGCATGGGTTTGATCGTCCTGCACAGCGGTCACCTGTCGAAGATCTTCCAGGCGCTGATGGGGACCACCTGTAACCTGCGCTGGCGTGAGGCGGATGACCGGGAGGTGATCTGGACGGTGGCTCCGGATCATCCGATCGTTGCCGGTGTTCCACAGCCTCTGGTTCTGCCGCGGCACGAAATGTACGGCGAGTACTTCGATATACCGGCGCCAGATGAACTGGTCTTCGTCAGCAATTTCACCGGTGGAGAAGTGTTTCGCAGCGGGTGCTGCTTCCGGCGGGGCAAGGGCAGAGTGTTCTACTTCAGTCCGGGTCATGAAACCTACCCGATCTATCACCGCGCGGATATCGGTCGAGTCCTGATCAATGCCGTGCACTGGGCTCACGTTGCCGTTCCGCATGCCGTGATCACCACCCAGAGCCCGAATGCTCCCCTCAACTGGTTCGTTGGCGAAACGACCTGAGAACCACCAGCGAGGTGCCTTAAGTGAACGCCAAACAGGTAATTGAGAACTTCTGAGAGGTCCAGGATGGTGGCTACTATACGAAGTTACCGGCCCTCTTCTCTGAGGATGCGGTTCTGATCGATCCGTTCTTCGGAACCTTTACCGGCAGGAAGGCCATTCGTGGCTTCATGGCGAAAATGGTGCAGGAGATGGACGAGCGCAAGACGCAGTTTCGCGTACTCGATATCGCCGGTGACGGCGAAGTCGCCTGGGCACAGTGGGTTGCGGAAACACCCCGTGACGGAATCAATGGCTGTGGGCTGTATCGGGTTCGTAACGGCGAGCTGACCTACTATCGCGACTACATGGATCCGAACGGGCATTAGCAAGAAGCAGATCAGGCCCTGCTGAACGGCTGTTTAGATCAAGGAAGAAAGCGCGGGTAATTGTAGCAGCTCACTGGCGTCACTGAGCACGACGTGAGCTCCGGCTTCAATCAGCTGATCGCGGTTGTTGCTGCCTGAGAGCACACCGATACAGCCAAGTCCCACGGTACGGCCCGTGCGCATGTCCATCGCGCCATCGCTGACGATCCAGGTTGAATCCGCATCTGCGCTGGTAGACGACATCGCCTCGATGAAATGGCGCGGATCAGGTTTGAGATGTTGGCTGTTGTCCCGGGCGAACAGTCCGTCTGCGAAGACCTCGATGTCCGGAAACGTCAGGCGGACCGCCTCCTCACAGTTGCGGGTGATCACAGTGGAGCGAACGCTGAGTGATCTCAGTTGCGTGAGAACAGAAGGCACCCAGTCAAACACGCGGGTCCTTTGCGCCGCCTGCAGTTCGATGTCCGTGATGAGTTGATGTGCAGCGGCAAAATAACGCTCTGCCGCGGCCATCTGTTGCGTCAGCATCCAGTCCCGGGAAGCGGTGATGATCTCGACGATGTAGTGATCCCGCCAGATGTCTTCCGGCACCTGGTTGGCGCGTGTCAGTTCGATCACCTGTCGACGCATGTCCGGCAGGTCGAGATTGGGTGCCAGCGTGCCGTCGAAATCGAAAAGGATGGTGCGCGGCGCCTTGATCATGCGCTTGAGCTGGCAAATCTTTTCTTGCGGCGATAGGGGAATACGTCTACCACGAATCCCTTGTGGATCGCGTCCTGCAGATCGCGCCAGTACTCCGGCGTGAAGAGCCCGCCATGCATGCGTGTGAAGAGCGCCTTGACGTTGCGCTTGCCGAACAGAAACCGCCGGAATTCCTCCGGGAAAACATCGTTCGGAGATACCGAGTACCAGGCTTCTCCAGACATCGCCTCATCTTCATTGCGGGGTTCGGGGATGGCGCGGAAGTTCACCTCCGTCAAATAACAGATCTCGTCATAGTCATAGAACACCACACGCCCGTGACGGGTGACGCCAAAGTTCTTGAGCAACATGTCGCCCGGAAAGATGTTGGCGGCGGCCAGCTGTTTAATGGCGTTGCCATATTCATCCAGGGCGCTGACCAGTTCTTCATCGTTGGCCGTTTCGATGTAGAGGTTCAGCGGCGTCATCTGTCGTTCGGTGTAGAGGTGACGGATGATGACGCGGTCATCCGTAAGAATGAGCGAGTTGGCGGCAACCTGCTGCAGTTCCTCGATGAGCTCCGGCGCGAATCGCTCCCGCGGAAAGGAGATGTTCTGGAACTCCTGTGTATCCGCCATTCGGCCGACGCGGTCATGGGTTTTCACCATGGTGTACTTGCCGCGTACTTCGGCAGCTGTAGTATTTTTCTGCGGTGGAAAGTAGTCCTTGATGACCTTGAACACGGTCTGGTACGAAGGCAGCAGGAACACGCTCATCACCATGCCCTTGATGCCAGGCGCAATGACGAAGTGATCGGTCGAGTTGTCAAGGTGATCGATGAAGCCGCGGTAGAACTCGGTCTTGCCATGTTTGTAGAGCCCTACGGCGGCATACAGCTCCGATATTTTTTTGTTTGGCAGCACTTCGTGCAGGAAGTTGATCAGTGCGCGGGGTCGCGACGTATCGACCATGAAATAGGCGCGTGTGAACGAGAACATGATAGAGAACTCGTCTTCATCGCAGATCAGCGTGTCGACGTAGAGTTGCCCGTTGTCGTTGAGGACGGGCAAGGCTACGGGCCAACTTCGTGAGCCGGGTTTGCGGGGCTCGCCGGAGATGAGTTTACCAATGAGGTAGGCGCCCTTGTTGCGGAAAAACGGCGCTTTCAGCACTTCAACGGTGATGTCACCCCGGGCTGCAATCTCCGGCCGCTCCTCCGGCAGCGAGTGCAGGATGTTGGTGATGTCCTGGTCGAGATTGCGCCACGGCAGCGAAAAATCGAATGATTGCAGGATGTTGCGCATCATCTCGAAGCTGCCGTTTTCCGGTGAGTGGAAAACGGTGATGTCTTCACGGCCGAGCGGTCGGTCTTCGCTCAGCAGGGTGCGGATGAACATCTGAGTGTCGTCCACCGCCTGGTCTTCCGTCAGCTGGCGGTGAACGGAGTTGAAAAACGTTTCCGCGAGTTCAGCATCCCAGCGACTCATCGACAGCGCGTGATAGCCGCGTTTCACTCCATGCCATGTGACCGCGTCGGGGTTGAACCCGCGCAGACGATCAGCGATCGGTCGCACGTGCGCGCGATAGAGCTCGAGCCGCTGGCGGTTGGCAGACAGTGCGCCTTGCCAGTCCGCCCGTTCGAACCGGATCTTGGCATCGCGGGTTATCGCCTGGAATGCATCCCGATAGCGGCTGAACCCGTCGAGGATGATCCCCGCCACCTCGTACGCCTTGGCTGAGTCGGGTTGATTCATGCAGAGCTCAAGAGTTTCGCCGTGCCTCACGATCAGCCTGACGGGCGTCTCGGGTAGCCGCCATGTTGCGGCGGAAGCGCGCTGTCAGGATAACGACGATGACAATCCCGCCAGTGATGGCCAGCGCTGGATAGACGCGCGAGGTGATCCAATCCGCGGCACTGGTGTCTGTATTAATGCCAGTCAGGGCGCTGACTGCAAGCGTTACGGCGAGGACGTTCTGCAACGCCAGAGCAGCGCCAGCGGCCATCATGAGGGGCAGAAACAATGTGTGCAGCGGTGCCTGCGAGTGTTCGTCAAAGGTGAGGAAACCGGTGAAGATCAGAATCAACCCGGCGCCACGGAGCCAGATCGCGGTTTGGCTTGAATTGAGATGCTTCATCGCCGCTCAGGAGACGATGGACAACGCACCACCATCGATGCGGAAGTTCTGTCCATGAATGCCGTCGGCGAGCGGGCTCGCCAGAAAGGCAACCAGATCCGCCACTTCTTCCCGCCGTACGATACGCCCGATGGGAATGTCAGCCGCCACGTGGGGCTCGACTGCTTCCCAGGTATCGCCCCAGCCTTTGCGTCGGCCACGTTCGAGATTCGCGGACATGACTTCTGGCGTGAGGATCAGACCGGGGGATACCAGGTTGATGCGGATGCCGGTGCCGGCGAGTTCGCGCGCGAGTGAAACCGTCAGCGTCGCCAGGGCCCCTTTGGCTGCGTAGTAGTGCGGCATGATGGCATTGGGTCGGGTGGATCCAACAGTGCCGAGGTTGATGATGCGTGCCCAGGTTTTTTCCCTGAGTGATGGCAAGAGGCCACGAATCAGGCGCTGCGCCGACAGCACGTTCTTCTGGTATGCATCGATCCAGTCATCCGTACCGCTACGGTCCCAGGAGCCGGATTCCGCTGTGCCGTAGTTGTTGATGAGTATGTCGACGCCTTCGGCGAGGCACGCATCGATCACACCACTCGCGCCATCATCGGTACGGATGTCGCCGGTGACCGCGATACCCGCTCCGAGTTCCAGTACTGCATCTCTTACTGCGGCTTGCTCAAAGCCATGGACCAGCACCCGGGTACCTTCGCGAAGCAGGTGACGGGCGATGACAAGGCCGGTGCCCCGATGAGCTCCGGTGATAAGTGCCGTGTGGCCTTTGAGCTGTAAATCCATACGCTGCATGGTACACCGGCAATGGCCTGCACAGTGTCGGCCACCAGTGGTGTCTGATCCGATGCGACCCTGCATACTGGACCCATGACCTTGTCTGCAGTTCTTCTCTTCGTGTTCGCCGCCTTTGTGGGCAGCTACGTGCAAAGTGTTGCCGGCTTTGCGATGGGGCTGCTCATCATCGCAATCATGGGTGCCTCCGGGATCATCAGCCTGCCCTTGGTCGCAGCGGCTGTTAGCCTCATCTCACTGCTAAACGTTGTCCTCTCGCTGCGCGGACGAATGATCCATCTCCACAGATCGCTATTGGGATGGATCGTCGCCGGTCAGGTCCTCTCCATTGCCCCCGGTCTCTGGCTGGTGATGGTGCTGGATGCCTCGGCGGAGCGGGCGCTGGGTGTCCTGCTGGGTCTTTTCGTCACCTTTGGCGCGCTTGGCATGTTGCTCAAACCACAGCCCCAAAGCAGCGTGTCCAAACCAGTGGCTTCGTTTGCAGCGGGTGTTGCGGGCGGGTTGCTTGCCGGAATGTTCGCGGCGAGTGGACCGGTTCTGGGTTGGTTCGGGTATCGGCAACCGCTGCCACTCGACGTGATTCGTGCCACGCTGCTCTCTTGTTTCGGGGTTTCAACAAGCCTGCGCACGGTGCTGGTCGGATTCTCCGGCGGGCTCACGGCAGACGTTTGGTTGTTGGCCGGTTTAGCGTTGCCGGCGGTACTACTTGGCACATGGCTTGGGCGCAATGTGCCTCCGCCTTGGCCGGAGGCGGGCATCAAGAAAGCGGCGTTCACTCTGCTCCTCCTGACCGGCGTCTGGACGCTGGCCAGGAATCTCACCGGCGGGTAGTCATCAGGGCTTGCCGATGTGTTTCTCGATGAACGCGATTGTGGACCGGTGCATCGTTTCGAGGTTCTTGGCGTTCCGCGGGCCGTGTCCCTCGTTCTCGAGGACGATCAGCTCGGGCATAGTGGAAAAAAGCCTCACGCCGACACACCCGGAATGGAGGTGTGCTGCTGATGGCGGCGCGACAGCGTTCGGCGCAATCGAGCAACCGTGTCGTCGATGGCGATGACGCCATCCGTACTCGATGAACTGAACTGTTGACTCTGCCCGTCGATATCCTCACCGGTGAATGAGCAGCGATAACGGATGTGCTCATCTGTGGCACCATCTCTTGAGGGGTCCACTGACAATTCAACTATGCCGTAATTCAGATACTTGAGCAGGGGTTTCAGCAGGAACTCTCGGCGAGCCATGATGTCCCCCGACCCTGATCCCAGTACGGGATCTTTTTCAAACCGTGTTTTTGTTGTCATGGTGAACCCTGCCTCCCCCTGCAATAGCTCGACAGGATAGGGTTGTTTGAGGCAATCACCAGCAGATGATGTTGATGCTATGAATCGGAGAAATCGACCGGAAATATCAGAAGCGGCGCTCCATCCAGATGACGTCCCAGTAGCGCCCGAACTTGAAACCCACTTCGTTGAAGTGCGCCACCTGTTCGAATCCGAACGATGAATGCAATGCAATGGAAGGCTCGTTCGGCAGGGTGATACCTGCATAGGCGCAGTGCACACCGTGTGGAACGATGGCCTGGAACAGATGACGATACAGAGCAGATGCGATTCCCAGACGATGTTCTTCTGGCGCGACGTAGATGCTCACCTCAACCAACGTCGAATAGGCTGCCTTTGACTTGAACTCACCAGAGCAGCCATAGCCCGCCACGCCTTGATCCGTTTCTGCAACGAGGCACTGCCGTCTCTGGCCGTCAAAGGCTCGAAACCAGGGTGTACGGGTCTCAACGGAATAAGGTTCGATGTCGAAGGTGAAAGCGGTTGTCTTGATGTAGTGGTTGTAGATGCCTGTCAGGCGAGGCAGATCTGTCAGCGTGGCAGGTCGAATGATCATGACACCCCCGGAGAATCAGGCGACGTCGACTAGTTTAGCGTCGGCCGACTCGATGGTCCTGCGGCTTCCTGCCGGATGCGCCGCTTGGTACGCTGCCGGCATGAACGACTACGATGCCATTCGCAACTACACCGATGAAGAAGTGCCGGCGGTGATCGAACGCCTGGCATCCAATCCGGACGTACACGGCGCTCTGGCCGCAGTTCAGTTACCGCGTTTACACCGCCTGTGGCCACGGCTTGCCGCGTTTCTGGTGCGTTCCCGCGTCAAGTCAGAGCTTGTTCAGATCAGGACCGTTGCCGATGTGCAGAAAAGAGTTGCCGATCTTCTGAACCACCTTGAACGGGAAACGATGGCCGGGTTCACGGTATCCGGTATGGAGAATCTGCAACCTGGTGTCTCGCATCTCTTTATCAGCAACCATCGCGACATCGTTCTCGACTCGGCGCTGCTCAACTGGGCGCTGCATCGGGCCGGGCATGCTACGAGTCGCACCGCTGTTGGAGACAACCTTGTTTCGACGCCTTGGGTGGGTGATCTGATGCGTCTCAACAAGAGTTTTGTGGTGTCGCGCTCGGTGATGTCACCCAAGGCAGCATTCAAGTCTTTCTCGATTACGTCTGGCTTCATCCGGCAATCCCTGCTGGATGGCCATTCCGTTTGGATTGCGCAGCGGCAGGGTCGGGCCAAGGATGCTGATGACCGGACTGACCCTGCAGTGCTGAAAATGTTGACCATCGCTTTTCGCAGCGAAATCGGCAGCCTCGGCGAATGGCTGCAGAAGGTTTCGCTCGTTCCGGTTTCGATTTCCTATGAGCTCGATCCCTGTGACGGCATGAAAGCCCATGAGCTCGCGGTCATTGCCGAGACTGGCAGCTACCAGAAAGCGAAAAACGAGGATCTCATCAGCATTGGTCGCGGCATCACCGGTTACAAGGGCCGTGTTCACCTGAATGTGGGTGAGCGCCTGCAAGGGGAGTTCGCGGATGTTGAGGCGCTCGGTAAGGCACTCGACCACGCTGTTCATGCCGGCATGCGGCTGTATCCGGTCAATCTCGACGCAGCGTCCCGCTGTGGCTATGAAGTTGAACCCGTTCCGGTAATACCCGCCCGGATCGCGGAAGTAGATGCAGCGCTCCTGGTGCGGTTTAACCGTTGCCCTGATACTGAAAAAGACCTGATCTGGCAGCAGTACGCCAACATCTGGCGCAACGCCCGGGATGCTCAGACGATGAGCGGTGGTTCGTCCAGTGCGGCAAGCTGTTCGCGCAGCTCGAGGATGTGATTCGACCAGTAACGAACACTGCCGAAATCCGGAAAGGCGAGAGGAAAGGCAGGATCGTCCCAACGTTTCGCGATCCACGCCGAGTGGTTGATGATCCGCAGCGTTCGCAGCGTCTCGATCAAGTGCAGCTGATCTGCCGGAAAAACAGCAAACATTTCGTAGGCATCAGCGATGGTGCCGAGCTGTCGCAGCCGATCCTGGCGCTCACCGGATAACAACATCCAGATGTCCTGGATGGCAGGCCCGGTCATGCAGTCGTCAAAATCAACGAAGTGGGGTGTGTCGTTCCGCCAGAGGATGTTACCGAGATGGCAATCACCGTGTAGACGGATGTTGTCGGTGGACTGCGGGTCCTGCAGCCGGCGGGTGATCTGCTCTGTCAGCGTCGAATAGGCCTTCTCCAGTTCCAGTGGAATGTGACCACTCGCCAGCAGCCACTCGCAGTTCAGACCCGCAAACTCGCGGACGCTGAGCGTGCGTCGATGTTCGAAGCGACCCTGCCCGCCGATCACATGCATGCGTGCAAGTGTTCGGGCCAGCACTTCGAGATCCTCTTCCCGCTCGATGTCTGGTGTGTGTCCACCTTGCCGCGGGTAGACCGCAAAACAGAAATCAGCAAACACGTGCAGGCAGTTGCCATCAGGTTCATCCGCAGCAATGATCGGAATTTCACCTTCAACAAGCTCGCGCACGAATTCATGTTCTTCACGGATCTGGAACTCCGTCCAGCGACCTGGTCGGTAGAACTTGGTGATGCGGAAGGAGCCGTCCTCCATTTCCGCCTGATAAACACGGTTTTCGTAGCTGTTGAGTGCGGTGAGCCCTCCCGTAGGTTTATAGCCCACACTCTCGAGCGCATCGAGAATCAGGTCGGGGGTCAGTGTGCTGTAAGGCGTCTGTGAGGTCACCGCCGCAGTGTATCAGCGGGTGCGCGCGGCAACCCACCATTCCACCGTAGAGGCGCCTGCGCTCAACAATGCTGAGGTTGCGGCGCGGAGGGTGGCACCGGTGGTGCAGACATCATCAACCAGTGCGAGGTGCAAACCCGCAACCTCCTGGCTGGCGGTAAAGGCGCGCCCCATGTTGGTTTCACGCGCTGAAAGGGACAACGTGGCCTGAGGCTGCGTGTGTCGCAGTCGATTACCTGTTCTACAGCGGATATGCCGTGGTGGCCTGGCTCTGGGCGCGTATGGCGCTCACCGCGGAGCGGCTTCGTCAGAGCTCAGAACCGGAACAGATCCTGCATATGCCTCTGGAAAAATCGCTCTCGCCAAGTTCTACTACGCGCGAATTCTACCGCGTATGATCAGCCATCGTTAGGCCATGCTGGCCGGAGGAGAGACGCTGATGCATGTGGAGAACGGAGTGTTTCTCGCAGACCAATAGTCGCCGAGGTCGGATCACCGATCTCTGATCGCGAAATCAGGGGTGAATCGATGCGTCAAATCGTGTCGTCCACCCCTGATCCAGAAGGCCTTTTTCCAGAGGGCCATTTAGCAGAGGACTGGGGAAATGGCCTTTACGCCACCCGAGCGTGACATCCACTTTCTGTTGCATGATGTTTTCCGGTTGCCGGATGAGTGGCAGACGATCCCGGCACTCGCCGACTTCACCGCCGATGTGGTGGATGCGGTGATTCAGGAAGGTGGGCGCGTTGCGAGCGAAGTGCTGTCGCCTCTGAACCAGGTGGCGGATTCGGAAGGCTGTACCTGGAACAACGGAGTCGTAACCACACCATCAGGATTTCGCGAGGGATTTGCCTCATTCGTGCAAGGCGGCTGGCTCGGTCTCTCCGGTAATCCGCAATACGACGGCCAGGGCATGCCGAAGACGCTTGGTTGTCTGGTCGAAGAAATGTTCTGGGCAGCCAATCCCAGCCTCTATCTTTACGGTACATTGAGTGTGGGCGCAGCGCTCTGCATCGATTCCCATGGCACTGCAGCGCAGAAGGCGATGTACCTGCCTCGCCTCTATAGCGGTGAGTGGACGGGCACGATGTGCCTGACTGAAGCACATGCCGGTACCGACCTCGGCATCATCCGTACGCGCGCCGAACCACGTGCCGACGGATCCTACAGCATTACGGGTACCAAGATTTTCATTACCAGCGGCGAGCACGATCTTGCCGCCAACATCATTCACCTGGTTCTCGCGCGTTTACCGGATTCACCTTCTGGCACCAAGGGCATCTCACTCTTCATCGTGCCGAAGTTCCTGCACGATGACACCGGTGCGCTCGGCCCGCGCAACGCTGCGGTCAGTGGCTCCATCGAACACAAGATGGGAATCAAGGGCAGCGCGACCAATGTCATGAACTTCGACGGTGCCACCGGTTTTCTCATCGGTGCGCACAACGCAGGGCTCGCCTGCATGTTCACGATGATGAACTACGAGCGGCTTTCCGTGGGGTTGCAAGGCCTGGGCGCTGGAGAAGCCGCGTCGCAGTTTGCATCCTCCTACGCCAATGATCGATTGCAGGGGCGCTCACCTGCAGGCCCGGTGCGCCCTGACGCACCGGCGGATCCGCTGACTGTCCATCCGGACGTGCGGCGAATGCTGTTGACGATTTGCGCCTTTACGGAAGCCGGTCGGGCATTTGCCGTGATGGTCGGCCGTGAACTGGATCGCGCCAAACACTTGAACGACCGGCAGGCACAGGTGTTCTCGGAACTGCTCACCCCTATTGCCAAGTCGTTTCTCACCGATCGCGGATTTGATTCCGCCGTGCTTGCACAGCAGGTTTATGGCGGGCAT
>Ga0194119_10002399_pt1 | contig 31783 bp, 32 predicted proteins | sample TA2MahC100mmetaG_FD_148620 | JGI IMG/M metagenome (GOLD analysis project Ga0194119, IMG submission 148620) | Freshwater microbial communities from Lake Tanganyika, Tanzania - TA2015018 Mahale Deep Cast 100m | ecosystem: Environmental > Aquatic > Freshwater > Lake | place: Tanzania: Lake...
TCTTGATGAAAAAATTACTGATCTGATAATGGAAATCTATCATCATATTTTCCCAGTAGATCTAATACGTATGCCGAATTGCAAAACTGCTAATGCAGTAAAACTAACCACTAACGTATTCCGAGATATCAACATTGCATTCATAAACGAGCTAGCATTATTATTTGAAAAACTTGATATTGACATACTTAAAGTGCTTGAGGCAGCAGACAAGAAGTATAATTTTCAGATCCACTATCCAGGTCCTGGAGTTGGAGGTCCTTGCCTTCCTGTTAACTCATATCAACTGTTAAATTCTGCAAGAAAATTTGACGCTAGTTTACTCAAAATGGTTCAAGCTGGCAGACAGATAAACGAAGGAATGCCATCACATGTGATAGATTTGCTTTCTGATGCACTAAAGGATGCAAACAAAACGATAAAGAACAGCACTATTTTGTTGCTTGGAATCTCATACAAAGCAGATGTAAAAGACATACAATTATCTCCAGCAGAACAAATAGTCAAAAAACTGAAAGAACTTGGGGCCAAAGTGCGGATTTATGATCCATACTTTAAATCAACAAAAATTTATGGAGTAGATGCAGGAAATGATTTGGCAAGCTCTATTCTAGGTATTGATGGCGTGATTATTGTCACACCACACAAAGAATTCTCTGACTTGGAACCTACTTTTCTGTCGTCTAAAATAAAGAACTTGGCTGTAATAGACACCAGAGGAATAATGGATAAACGTGCGGCAAAAAAAGCCGGCTTGATTTTTAGAGGCCTTGGCCGCGGAAAGATCTAGGGATAACGTAAATCCCAATACCATACGAAACATACTCACATTAAGGTATGATTCATCACAAAAACCAATACTGCCAAAACTAAGCTGGAACAATTTTAGCATAAACCAAGCACCGCCAAATCTAGATGCAGTAGAGAAATTAATTGAAAATTATCTACGAAATAAAATTGGTACAAAAACAGACGAGATCGCGATTGCACTAAGCGGAGGAGTTGATTCTACGCTGGTCATGACTTTTCTTAGAAAAGTATTTCCACAAATTAAAATTGAGGCAATATCGATCAGATTTGCAAACAGTGTGGATGAGACTGCGTCTGCCGCAAAAATTGCAGAGCATTTTGGTGCAAATCATCACATAGTTGAGCTGAATAACTATCTGGACGAACTACCAAAAGCAATCAGCATGATAAAACTCCCATTCTGGGATACACACTGGTATTATGTTGTAAAAAAGGCACAAACATTATCCAAATTTTTGGCATCTGGAGATGGGGGAGACGAAGTATTTGGTGGCTACACATTCAGATATAAAAAATTCCTCGAATTAACAAATGCAAAATCCACCCCATTAGAAAAAATTAAAGCGTATCTTCAATGTCATGAAAGAGATAGAGTACAAGATCAAGAGAAACTATTTGGTTCCCAACACTCATTTACTTGGGAACCGATCTATGAATTGCTATTACCATATTTTGATAATCCGTTAGCACGACTTGATCAGGTATTTTTGGCAGATTATAATGGTAAACTACTGTACAATTTCAGCTTGGTTAACTCATCACTACATAGTAGCCTTGGATTAGAATCTGTTACACCATTGCTCTCACAAGAACTAATTTCATACATTACACCACTTTCAAACCAATTCAAATATGATGTAAAAAATAATGTGGGTAAGCTGTTACTTCGCAGACTCTTGAAAAAATACAATGCAAATCATCTTGTCTCAGAAGAAAAACTAGGATTCAATGTAAATACAATTAATCTTTGGAAATCACATGGTAATCGTATATGCAAGGAATATTTACAGAATGCTCACATTGTTAAAGACGGTTGGATTGATGCAAACTGGATAACTAAGCACATAGATGAGAAAGAGCTTAACATAAACTATGTAAACAAATTCCTAGGATTACTTGCATTTGAGATCTGGTACAGAATATTTATCACAAAAGACCTAGATGGAAATGCTAGACTAAACTAATTTGTCAGTTTGGTTAATTTAGTACTGATATGATAAAATGAAATGTTGAAAACAAAAGATATTGTAGCCGGACTGGGAGAAATAGGTAATCCCATTCTGAAACTTGTTTCAAAGGCAACAATAGTAGTAGGATATGACATAAATCCGAAATTGTCTGATGCTACACGATTAAAAAAATATCAGTCCATAAAAACTCGCTTTCTACACGTGTGCATTCCATACAATGAAAAATTTACCAAAAGCGTTGAATTACTTTTTGAACAATTTGACCCAAAAGCAATAGTTATTCATAGTACAATCGGCCCCTATACAACAAAAAAGCTACAAGAAAAGCTACCAATACCTGTTATCTATAGTGCGACTAGAGGAGTTCACAAAAGAATGTTCTCTGACCTACAGCGCTATACCAAGTTTTATGCTGTAGAACCGAATGTTCCTGGGGGAAAGGCAATGTCTGCAGAATATTCAAAATTGATGCAAAAGTGTGGTGTAAAAACAAAAAAAATGACAAACCCAGTAACACTGGAACTGGCAAAAATAATATGTGATACATCATATCTTGGTTGGCTGATTAACTACGCACAGATAAGTAACATGATTGCGATTCAACATGGTGTTAATTATGATGAGATGTGGTCATTCTCAGATGAAATCCACAAATTTTTAGGAAATAGGCCTAAAATGTTTCCTGGTTATATTGGAGGCCATTGTGTGATTCCTAATCTTGATCTAATGCATAATCAAACACTTGATTTGATTAAAAAAATGAATGACACATATGCCGAAAAAGTCAAAAACGCAAAAACAATCGCCAAAAAATACGGTGCCAAACTTGATCGCTAATTTAGCAAATCCTTAGATATAATTTTGCCACATCGACAAAATTTTTTGCAATCTTATCCCAATTAAATGCAGTCTCGACAAATTTTCGTCCTTCTATTCCCATTTGTTTTGCCAAGTTTTTATCATCAAGCAACAATGACAATTTGTTAATTAGATCATCATGATCTCCTTCTTTTACTAAAAATCCCGTTTTTTCGTCTAAAATCATCTCGCTAACACCGCCTACGTTGGTTGCAATCACTGGTTTTTCCATCAGCTGTGCTTCTTTTAGAGTCAGTGGTGCCAAATCCATACCAGTTATCAGAGCATAAACATCAACACTACTTAGATATTCTCGTACCTTATCTGGATACTCTAGTCTACCCAACCACTTGAAATTCTTGTATTTTCCTAATTCCTCTATAATCTGTTTTCTGTATGGTCCATCTCCAGCCCAATAGAAAGTAACGTGAGGCACACTCTCTAACACATTTTTTAGAATTAACATTTCTTTGGTTTTTCCCCACCAATTGGCATCCTGCAATAAACCTACACAAGGATGTTCTAATTTCATTGGTTTCACTGAACACCAATGTGATGCGTTTATGCCCTCAAAGAATACATTTGTAGGAATATTGGGGTGATGTTCTTTGATTACATTTGTAAGGTAATTACAAATAGGTAAAATCATAGTTGCTCCACTAAAGCATTTTTCCGCAATTCTATTTCTGAACCAAATTATCAACTTTGATAGTGGTCCTTTGTACAGTGTTTGTTTTGCATAAACTACCTCGGACCAGTAATGACCTCTTAAGAGTACAAACAATGGTATCTTTGATTTTATTGCCGCTACCCCAAAATGTGTTTGTCTATCGACAAAGACAGCATCTGGTCCGAATTCAGAAATTAATTTTTTAAACTCTTTATTTCCAAAGAACCAATCTCTGATTCTCTTACTAGGGAATCCTCTACTAAAATCAGTATCTTTGACAAGCTTGCATTCAACATTGAGCTTTGATAATGCATCTGCAAATTCCTTCATATGAAAAAATTTACCCTTACTTCCATAAGCAATTAGCAATTTCATGATGGCTTTTCCACCAAACTCAATATTAAACATCTCAAATCCAATTACAATTAACTAATTTGTAGTGAAATTGATATAGATCAACTAGTGCTTCATTATCGTGCAAGTAAAAGATGTTGGTTTTCGTGCATGGTTTTATTTCAGAAATGGATGGAGTATTTACTTTGCTTTCATCTTTGCTGCCATTAACACACTTACAGTAACATATTATCTTGCTATAGAGAGAGCGCCATTCCTAAAAGAGGTTTTTCCAACATTTGTTCAATATATCCTCATAGTTGGTGGTATTGGTGTGCCGCTGTTAATTGTAATTGGATATGTACATTGGAAACGATCTTCTGCAAGAAAAGCAGAAATTGATATTGGATATGAAACAGATCCATACAAGGCCAGAACACTAGTAAATACAGAAATGCTCCTTAAAATGAACATGCAATTAACACAGCTAATCACTAAATTACTGAATAATGTCAAGCTAACGGATGAAGAAATAGCAAACATTACAAAAACACAAAAAGAAATATCCGATTTCCTAAACAAACGAACTTTCAGCAATAAATTAGACTTGAAATATATCAAAACAGAATCAAAAGAATCGTAATCTAGATGTCCAAAAAAAATATCATAATAATATCTATAATAATAGTTGTCTTCTTGTATGGGATATCTGTAGGTCATTACAAAGTTTTTCCTTATGATCTCATAGGAGATGCAAAATCATTGATAATGAAACCTCAAGAAAGGGACGCGGCACGACCACAAATCTATCAAGATGTGGCAACGGTAAAGGATTTGATACGAATACAAAATTCAGATGACGTAGCCTACAAAAGAAATCAACTGATTGATTATCTGTGGCCTGGGCAAGGTTTCCCACATGATAAACTACCCAAGGTCGAGAATAATATTCAAGATAAAGATTTTATCGATTTGAAGAATCTAAAGCAGATCAACTCGCTCACAACTGTAATGGAATATGAAATGAATTCCATATCTTATCTATTTCTACCTGAAAAAAGCAACAACAAACTGGTGATATATCATCAGGGTCATGAAGGGCAATCATTTGCACAAGATAAAAGAATAATTCAATTTTTCCTAGACAAACACTATTCTGTTCTTATCTTTTCAATGGTAGGGCATGGATATAATAATGAGCCAATAATCGATCTGCCAGAATTTGGTAAATTACGGCTTAACTCGCATAATCATTTTAGATTCATTGAATCCTCAACATTTCATCCAATGAAATATTTCGTTGAACCAATAACAGTTTCACTAAATTACATTGATGCTCAATTTGATTTTGATTCATACTATATGATAGGGTTATCTGGTGGTGGATGGACTGCAGTTATTTATTCTGCAATAGATCCACGAATAACACAAAGTTATTCTGTAGCAGGATCTTTCCCACTCTGGCTACGTGCAGACCCTAAAAATTTCGGTGATTACGAACAAAATCTACCTGAATTCTATAGGATTGCAAATTATGAGGAGCTTTATGTTATGAGCTCCTATGGAGATGATAGACGCTTGGTTCAGATTTTCAATGAATTTGATCCATGTTGTTTTCCAGGATATCTATATGAACAATTTCCATATGAAAATGCAATAAAGGAGAAATTATCTGTGCTACAAAAAGGGCAGTTTGACGTGTATGTTGAGGATACTGCTGAACACAAAATCTCCGACTCAACTTTGATAAAAATTGCAAGTATGATAGAAAATAAATGATCTGATGGTTTAATTTAGAATGTTATTTGACTAGGTTATGCATTGTCTGTTGTGTGATAGAACAAATCTAGAATTGTATACACAGAACTCGTTTTTTGGGCTTCCAATCTTAAAATGTAATGCTTGTGATTTGTATATTACCGGAGATTCTGAAGAACTTGTCGCAGAAAAAATACAAAATTTTTATTCACGACAATTTTGGGATTTAAGAAAATCAGAAGATTCAATTAAGTCAAACTTTACTGATGCAAATTCTCAAAGCAAAAAGAGAAATTGGGTGTCACAAATAAAATATTGTCCTGATCTAAGAGGTAAAACAATTCTAGAAATAGGTGCTGGTGCAGGCCAAAATACTTTCTTTTTTGATCAAGAAGGCTATAATATATCCGCAATAGAGCCTGATCAAAGAAATGTTGATTTGATAAATCAAAAATTATCGAAATCAATATGCATGCATGGATATGTTGAAACATTTGAATCTGATAAAAAATATGATTGCATTTGGATGTCTCATGTGTTGGAACACTTCTTGAAACCAACCAAAATATTTGTACGATTAAAAACTTTTTTGAATCACGATGGATTCATTTTTGTAGAAGTACCTAATTGTGGATTTAAAGAAAATCTTGATAAAACAATAGTCCATCAACCGCATACATTTCATTTTACAAAGAAATCAATAATGCTTTTAGCACAGAAAGCTGGTTTCCAAATTATAATGTGTGACTGCTTTAGAGCAGCCTCAAAGCGGGATGGCGCACTACACAAATTTTTCCCACATCGATTTCCTCATTATCCAAGAATCCAATGCCATGACAACCAAGGAAAATATCTTAGAATAGTCTTAAAGATTAAAGCCTGACTTATCAGTATGTGGAATTGCCTGATGTTGAATTAAAATTCAGATACACATCTATGATGATAATTACGGAATCAATTTTTAAATACTGCCTATATTCACAATTTTGATATTAAATTTCTAATCAACTTTCTAATTTTTTTATTTGCAATCGTTTTCATTGGCATGTCTGTATACATATTCCATAGCTTTTCAAAATCTGATCTAATTTGTGATATTTTATTTGATTCTCTAGTAATTACGGCATATTCTGGATAATTGAAAAAACTGTCCTCAGTCAAATTTACAGAGCCAGTTATTGCACATTTGTCATCTATTATGTAAATCTTGGCATGAATTAGAGAAACCTCATGAGAGCTGACAATCTTGAACTGAAATGTATTATGTTCAGACATTTCAGATTTTTTGGAAAATCTTCTTAGGTATTCAATAGCTTTACTGTAATCGCTTACATTAGTTTCACTAGTTATTATTCTGATTCTGATTCCCTTTCTTGCAAATTCTACTAATTTTTCTGCTAGAGAATATGAGATTAGTGGAGTAGAAATGAGAATTTGTTCATATGCCGACTCTAATTCTTTTTGTAAATACTGACCTACTCCTTTACCAATATGAGTTTCCATACTGTCTATCCATCTGTCTCATTAATATACTAGATTTTCCAGAATCACATCATAAAATCAATGACTGTAAAATCATTATATCAAAAAATTCGTTATCAACTTTTACAACGACATATCTATGCTATAACTGGGCCGTTTCGTGTTCTTCCAGACTCTATAGTTATAGGAGTTGGCCGTGGTGGTACCACATCATTGTTTCACTATCTTGGACAACACAAATGTGTTAGAAAATCAGCATACGATGAAATCGGATTTTTTGATGATAATTATCATCTTGGACTAAACTGGTACCGATCAATGTTTCCAACAAGGTTTACAAAGAATTCAATTGAGAAAAAATTTGGAAAATTTATCGCATATGAAGTTACACCATGGTATATAAGAAGACCTTGGGATGCAAAACGAATTCATGGTCTAATTCCAAATGTAAAATTAATTGCAGTTTTACGTAATCCTGTAGATAGAGCATATTCGCACTATCATCTGTCTAGAAGAATTCAAGGATTAACTACTCCATTTGAAGACGTTGTATTAGAGGATATGAAAAGAATTAATGAATATAGAGAAAAAAATGGAGAAATAAACGATAATTATTTCAAAACAATCGTTCAAAATTCTTTCTTAGCTAGGGGATTTTATGCTGAACAACTAAAAAAATGGTATGAGATTTTTAATGATGATCAGATTCTTGTTGTTCCATCAGAAGATCTTTCCGAGCAAACACAAAAAACATTAAACAAAATTTTCATTTTTCTGGGGCTAGAACCTGAGACTATACCTAATCTGGAAAAAGTAAATGTAGCTAAATATCCTCCTATGGAACAAAATACCAGGTTGAAGTTATTAGAATTCTACTCAAAATATAACCGAGATTTGTATGATATGTTGAATCTTGAATTTCCATGGCAAAATTAATATCTCTAATGGTTCCAGATCGAATTATTATTGTGAATACGCAAATTGATCCCATAATTTGTTAAAATCTTCTTCGATCTTACTTATCTCGGATTTTTCTCGAAAAATTTGAATATATTCAGCAAAATTCTCAAATCCATTTATGGTGAGATTAGCAGATCCTATTATAGCACATGATCCATCAATGACATAAATTTTTGGATGAATTAGTTTAGCTTCATTTTTACTAACTATTTTATAATCGAGAGAAAGAAATTCCAATTTATTATCCATGTGTTTTGTTTTTTCTTGAATTAATTCTAATGCCAATCTGTTGGTTTCTTCTGAATCTGCACCGCCCTTTTCGCTTGTCAATATCTTAGTATTAACACCTTTCTTAGAAATCTCAAAAATTTTTTTTCCTATGTCTAGTGATATGCCTGGGCTAACAATTAACAGATATTTTTGTGCAGAAAACAATTCCTTTTCAATATATCTCCCAACACCAACTCCAACATGTGTTTCCATAATCTAATCTTAATTGGGAACTATTTATTCTCAATACGTACCTTACTGGACTTTTCACACATATAGAAAATACAAATTTGTTTTATTTTAAAAGAGGTAAATAGATAATCTATTAGGAAAAATCCCATTCATGATTATGATAAATCTTATTTCCATATTCAATTTTTCTAAACTCCTGAATCGTTTTTTGTATGGTCATTTCTGGTTTCCAATCAAAAATGCGTTTGATCTTTGTATTGTCTACACGATAGCTTCTGTTATCTTCTCTTTCTGTGTTAATCTTCAAATTATTAGTTATCTGCTTTGCTATGTCTACTATCTGGTGATTCTCCGCAACTAGATTTATTATTTCGCCATTAACTGAGCCGTCTGATGCAATTACTAGAGCTCTTGCGGCATCTCTAACATGAATAAATGGTCTCCACTGTGTTCCGCCAAAAATCTCAATAGATTCATTCCACAATTTCTTTTCTATGATTCTATTAATTATCAGATCAAAACGCATCCTAGGAGACCATCCATAAACAGTTCCGAGTCTGAATATTACATAATTCTCTAACTGTTCTTGAATGTCTGTTTCTGACATTATCTTGCTTACACTGTAGCTGTCTACTGGATTTAATTTAGTTTCTTCAGTACAAATGTCTGGATTGAAACCATACGCAGAACAGGTACTCATGAATACTAGCTTTTTGTTGTGTTTTTTGATACTGTCTATTATTTTTCTTGTTGCTCTTTGATTAATATCCAATGCCGCATCAGGATTTTTTTTATACGATGCTTCACCAACTACGCCTGCGAGATGAACTATGACATCGGATTTCTGGATAATTTTGTCGAGAACTGGTTCATTTCTAATGTCTTCTTTAACAAAATTAATTCCTCTTGGTGGATTAAAATCATAATTGCCAAACATGAGATTATCTAAAATTGTGATATTCCATTCTTTTGGTGCCAGATCAACTAATAGTCTGCCAATATATCCTGCCCCACCAGTAATGAGAACCTCTTTTTTTATCAAAATACTGAGCTTTGTCTTATCCGCTTACGTTTAAATTTTAGTTTAAGATCTTTAACCGAGATTCTATAACATTATAACTCCACTTTAAATTTTCAATTCATGACAAAAATACAGACATGTAGACTGTGTAACTCTAAAGACTGGATAGTTTTTCTTAGTCTAGGTACGATGCCTCTAGCTGGTAATTTTTTGAACAAAGAGGAAATAGGAAAAGAAGAGTCATATCCGCTAGACGTCTGTTTCTGTAAAAACTGTACATCCGTTCAAGTTGTTGAGATGATTCCAAGAGATACATTCTTCAAAGATTATAGATATCTCTCGTCAGTTGCAGCCAAGAGCGTTCTTAATCATTTTGAACAATATGCTAAGGAGATTAAAGATAGATTTGTTCCAAATGGCGGTATCGTTTTTGAGGTGGCGTGTAATGATGGTATACTCTTAAAACCCCTACAGGACCTAGAAGTACACTCAATAGGCATTGATCCTGCTGTTAATGTGGTCAAAATAGCTAGAGATAGAGGACTTGAGGTCATAAACGACTATTTTGGATTTATTCTATCGCAAAAATTATTGGAAAAATACGGTAAGGCAAATGTTATTGTGGGAAATGCAGTGTTTGCACATATTGATGATATGAATGATATACTCAAGGGAGTTTGGAACTTCTTGGATGACAATGGGGTATTTGTATTTGAGGTAAATTATTTAGGTGATATGATCGACGAAATACAATATGATGTAATTTATCATGAACACACTCTGTACCATTCTGTTTATGCTCTAAAAAAATTCTTGGATAAACACAAAATGAGAATATTTGATGTAAAACATTTACCAATCAGGGGAGGAACTATACGAATCTATTCTTGTAAAGAAAGTGCGTATTTTCAAACCCTACCCCAAGTACAAAAAATCCTTGATGTTGAAAAACAAAAAGGATACCAAGATCTTAAAACATATCAAGAATTTGCAAAACGCTGTGCTGAACACAAGAAAAAAATCCTTAATCTGTTGACTAATTTCAAAAAAGATGGTAAAAAGATTATTGGTTATGGAATGTCTGGACGGGGAAACACAATGTTGAATTATTGGAAGGTGGGCATTGATATTTTAGATTATGGTATAGATGCCTCTCCAGAAAGATATGGCCGATTTGTACCAGGCATGCATATTCCAATTTACCCACCTAATTCGCTAGATGATGTAGATTACATTCTACTTTTGGCTTGGATCTTTGCAGATGATATCATCAAAAAAGAAAACGGTTTTGTTAAAAAAGGAGGCAAATTCATAATTCCTTTCCCAGATCCGCATCTACAACCTTAAGTGTCAGATTTGGAATTTGTTCTTTAATGTCGTAAGTGATTCTAGTATGCTTGGAATCGACACAAATTTACTTGCTTTGTCTGTATTAAGTGAAGTATTCAGAGGATAATCTAAGTTAGCAGCCTCGTTTTTAACACCTGCAAATCTTGTTTCCTTAATCAATGATGTATTGTATCCAAATACTTTTGCAATTTCTTTCCCAATTTCAAAATTATTCATAAAATCCTTGCAACCTAAATGCAACACCCCATTTACATCATCACCGATTTCACATATGATCTTAGACAATAATGATACTTCCAATGGGTTACTCACTCTATCTACTGCAGCGTGTACATTTTCATCTTTATCTAATTTTCTTACTGAATTTGGAATGAATGATTCTTTTTCTCTATAATTGGAAAACCCATAAAATGATGAACGAATCACCAATGATCTCTTATAATGTAAACATTCGACCTCTCCGTCTAATTTTGTTTTACTGTACGTGTTAACAGGATATGGTTTATCTAATTCACTATAAACTCCTTTTATTCCATCAAAAACTGCATCTGTTGATATATAGATCAATTTTGCATCAACAGATTGCGCTGCCCTGACCAAGTGACTTGTTCCTATTACATTGATGGCATATGAGATTTTTTCATTATGTTGACACCAAGTAATATCTTTTACTGCAGCAGTATGAATTATCAAGTCAGGAGAAATCTCCTTGATAATCTTAGCAATTGATTCTACATTTAACAAGTCTAGATGAATTGCGATTGCATCTCTGGGCTGATGATGAAGAAATGTTGCGTAAAGCTTACTGTCATTTTTATATTGTTCAATTAGGGCCGTTCCAAGTAAACCACTACCACCTGTAATCAACACCTTTTTCAATATTCTTACCCAGTCTTTTTTTGTATTAAAATTTTAGAATATTTTATCTACTCTGAAATTTTTAGTACTTGTTTTTTTCCAAAATATCTCTCATTAAATCAACAAGTGCAGAAACAGCTTTGTCATTATTCAACTCATCCATCACAAATTTTCTTCCATTCTCTGCTATTTTTTGCCATCTTGAGTCTTCTATACTACTTAGAAAGTCTTGGAATTTCTGCTTATAATTTTTTTCATTTATAAATACAGCCGTTTCCCCATCTCTAAAGCCTACAAAATCTGCTTCATTTTTCTCATTTACTTCCAAAAAAGTCAAACATCCAGCAGCAGGGATCTCCCACATTTTAGCAACTGTTGTGTATGTGCATGCAGCTATTGCGGCTTGATATTTTTGAAGCAGCTCAGGATATTTGTCATTCACAAATTGATTATGAAGGGTTGGAAAAAAGTCTACATATGGAAGCTTGTTGCAGATTGTTCTTAGATGATAAACACTGTATGCGTTCCACTTTGGGGTTCTTATTGAATTAATTATGCGAGAATGAAATTTTGAGTTTCCAACAGCGCCAGAATTCAAAATTTTATTTTTTGTGCGTTCACTGAAAGGTTTTAGATTTTGATATAATGATGGTTCTAACCCGTAAATGATACTCTTGTACTTGAAAGTTTTTGGAAGAAAACTGTGGAAAAATGACTCAGGCCAAAAATGAAAATAATAATCAATTTTCCATTTTTTATGATATCTGATAGTGGTTTTTGCTTCTTTGGGATCAGCACATCTTGCAATAACTGGAATATTGAGATCTTTTATTCCTACAAGATCTGGAGTACCAAACTCATTATTTTGCCATAACAGGACTATGTCAAATTTATTTCTGAGATTAGAAGCATCAAATTTGTTTTCTTCAGCAAAATATGTTACATCAATTTCATTATTTCTTTGTAAAGCTTTCATGAAAAAATTATAGTATACATTATCGAAATGTTTTCCAGTCATGAACTTATTCGAGCTTTTGTAGATAAATGCGACTCTGATCTTATCCATCTGTACATCAAATGTTTCTAACCATAAAATAATTTTCTATAATTTTGGGAACAATTCTATGTATAATTTAATAATAAGATTATCAGATTGCAATTAATAAATTGAAAATCATATCACAAAATTTAACAAACTATAACTTTCCTGTACCAAAAGATACCATTTTTAGAATTAATCTAGCATGGATAAATAACCTTGATGAGCTAAAAGTTCTTTTGGCCAAACATGTATCACATAAAATTTTCCTAGATCTTCCGATAAATCGTACCAAACCTCCTAATAATGCATATGCAATGGGCGAACTAGTTCCAATTCTACGTGATTATTCCAATATCAAATATCTAGCAATATCAAATGTGAATACTGCTAATGATCTAACTGAATATCTGCAAATAATTCCACAAGAAATAATCATAGTTCCAAAAATTGAAAGTCCAGAGGGAGTAGATAATATCGAAATCATTGCTTCTAGTTTACCATATAAAGAAAAAGTGGTAATGCTTGATCATGATGATCTCTATTCATCGTTAACCAAACAAGGAAAACCACAAAATACGTTTAAAGAATATTTCAATAAACTTGTTAAATTTTGTAATGAAAACAAAATTGTATTGTTAAGAACTGTTGGCGTCGTTTTTAGCGACGAAGAAAAGAAAGTATCTCAATACATCAAATAATTAATTATTTGTCCCAGTCAAACCTTTTGCCCAGCAACGAGTATAGATTTTCATTATGAGGCCTAAAATATTCAATCAACATCTTTCTTGTATCTTGATTCATAGTTGGATATTTTGCCTCATTTTTTTTTGTCAAATCTTTTATCTTATAATCTGGTAGATTTAGGAAATCAAAAACTACCTGAAGTGTCTCCATTGTTTTTCTAGCTAGTTCTTCAGATGAAATCACAAATAATTGCTCCTTTGGAAATTTGTTCGCCCACATCTGAAGATGTTCTGCATAGAATCCTCTTGTCAGATATGAACCACCAATTATCTGCTCAAAGTAATTGTTGTTTTTTGGCATATCTCTATTATTTTGGATTGAATTTAGATCGGAGATAACAGCATCTTCAAACGTACGTTTTTCGTTACCGCTTCTTACTCCGAGATAATAGTTGGAATAAGCTCGATCTACTGGGTTTCTTAGAACGGCGATTATCTTTGTTTGTGGAAGAACTTCTCGAATTCGCTGCGCTGCGTTTGGATTATAAATATAAAATGGAGTTACATCATACGTCATAAATTTTCCATATTTTTTGATGATCCTATTTTTAGTGAATTTGGTTGGAAACATTGATCGATACCAGTTCAAGCCTAGATGATAATTATCATCAAAAAAACCAAGTTCATCGTAGGCAGATTTTGTAATACATGGATGTTGTGAAAGATAATTATAGAGTGATGTGGTACCGCCTCTTACCACTCCAATGACAATTAGGTCAGGGAGAACTCTGAAGGTAGATGTTAAAGCATAAACATGGCGTTTTAAGAGTACATAATAGAGCTGTTGATAAAACCTCTTCAAACCTTTATGCTTGTTTAATGACAAATTCAATCTTCTTATCATAATACATCATTATGGATTGTTAGCATGTCCATCAAACAAGTTATAATCTATCTTGTACATCTTGACATGATATTTCAAACCATAATCTACTGAATCATATTCTTTGATTAAATATGGATAATTATTCTCATGTTCAAACACATCTTTCAAATATTTTGCTCTACTAGAGCTACCATCTACTACAATATGAGTAAGGCCGTTCGTTCTTGATTTCTCAATAAATTCTTCTAGAGAATTATAACTAGATGTTGATATTCGTCTCACATCAAATTCAGCCACAGATGAAATCGTAGGCCATTTCTTGACTATTTGTGCTGTTGTGATATAGTTACCGTCTATTGGATCAACATTTATGATTTTGGGAGTCTTTACTATGTATTCAGAAATAAGGAATGCCTCTTTTTCATGTTCATAATCTATTTTATCAATATCCACAAATAACATTGATGCAAAGAAGCTACCTAACAAAATTAGGATTAACAATAAGTTAAACTTTCCAAATTTATCATCTATTTTTTTGCTCATGTATGTTGCTATGAGATAAAAAAGTGGTAATATTATGAATAAATAACGAATTTCATGAATTCCACGCATGTATGCATAAAATGCTGGCAGCAATAATGTTATAGTAAAAAGAATTATTGTTACTATTCTGTAATCTAACCTTCTGTATCTTCTATATTTGATAATAAAATACAAACCAAATCCACTAAAAATAATAAAATTTGGAATAACTAACCATCCAAGATAGCCTACTAGAATAGTGATGCCTCTGAGCATAAAAATGATTATCTTTTCCTGACCTTCTACTACAATTGGGTAATCATCATCTGGCATGCCCTTTATCACATTTTCGGACACATAGTTCGAACCTGCAACGAAATGACTTACAATTCCATCCTGCCCTGTGGTCTGAATTCTTATGTATGCCATAGGAAGTAAAATTAAAGCAAAAAGAAATATCGATAACAAATATCGATAAACAAGCCTTTTCTCTTTTCTGAATCTGACAAAGTACATGATTGATAATGGTATGATCAAGAGTAACCCCTCATAGCGTATAAGAGCAAAAAGTCCGCAAGTTGCAAACGATGCGTAAACATATCTGTGATTCCTACTGAGAAATAAAAATAGAGTGAGTGTACCAAACAAAATGTAAAGCGGTTCTGTAATCCCGAGAACCGAATTTAGTGCTATTTTTGGATCAAATGCAAATAGTGTAGCACCAAATAGGGAATAACGAACAGCAAAAAATCTTCTACATAACAAATAAACAGGAATTATGGCTACAACCGAGATTGCTATAGAAACAAATCTTTGCACTTCCATATAATCAAGGAATCCCGAGGGACGCATAATATAGAAAAATAGAGACAAAAATGCAGGCCATCCATTATTCTGAAAGTTTTGCACTGTCGGAAACCAACCTGTTTGACTCATCTTGATTGCATATGCAAAGTATTCTAAGGCATCCAAACCGAGCGGTACATCATAAGGGAAACGGTATAGTTTAATCATTAACGAAAAAAATATTATAATACCTAAGAACAGAAATGGATTGAAGAGATAGCCATCTACCCTGGATGTTACCATTTTCTTGTTTTGCTCAACCAAACTGAACTCCTTTCTCTACACGACTTGCAAGATAATAGTAAATGGTAGGAACTGTGTCTGTTAACACAAAAGCCCATGCCAATCCGATGATTCCAAAGTAATATCCTAAAATACTAACACTGATGATCATGGTTACCAAACCTAACAGTGTACCAATCAAAATAATTCTACTTTTCTCTAAGCCTAGGAACTTTGAAAAATATTGCAAGCTTATTGTAGCAGGTATCACATCAAGAATCATTATTTGAATGGTTTGCACTGCGTCAGTATATTTTGGAAACAAACTTGGAACTAGTAAGGGAGAAAGAATAACGCCTAATATTGATATCAGTACTGCGATAAGAATTGTAATCATCTTTAATCTTTGATTGTGGTTTCCAGTTGCATCATGTGGTAATGTATATTTGAATATCATTTGAGAAAATATTAGTGAAACAGTTGCCACTTGAGTTGCCAAACTATAGTTTCCCAAAATAACAAATCCCAACAGTGGTGCAATAATTAATTTGTCTATTTGGCCAGTAATTCTGCCCGAAAGAGCGATAGCATAATTGCTAATTATGAATCCTAGGTGTAATTTTATATCGACAAAACCAAATTTCATTCTCCTAAACATTTTGTATGAGATTACAATAAACGGAATATAGGATCCAGCAAGTGCGTAGATTATGCTCTCAGGGCTTACAAAATAATAGAAACTAATCCCAAGTGTAAGTGTCAAAATCTTTTGCGCGAGAATATACTTGGAATAATCTGAATAGTGCTTATTTCCCAATATATGTCCCAAGGCCAAACTGCTTAAGACATAACCAAAAAGAAGTAGCACTACATCGATTCTATAGAACATTAAAGCCACTGCGATGGAAGCAATAGAAACCGAGATCATTGAAGTCGTGTATAGTGATGATAAAACACGAAAATTCTTAGCAGTATAAACCGTAATTACATTTTGTGTTCCTACCAAAGAAAATGCAGATGCAATCCCTGCTATTCCGATAAAATAGGAGAGTTGACCATATTGATCCGGATTCAATAAAGTGGCAATATAAAACCAAAAAATTGCAGTGGCTCCATTACCTATAGCATCGGCAATCCCAATAGAAAATAAACCTGATAATTTATTCAAATCAAATCACAAACCCTTCTAATGTTATTTCTCATTAAATAATGAGAAATAAAATTGACTAATAATTTCTCTAGCATCAAGATAATCAGTAGATCATAGTTGATCATTAAGTATCTATTTTAGTCAATTGGCCACTTTTTCCAATCATAGTCTGTAAATGTGACATTTTTCATCTCATCATCATTAGGACGCCAGGCCAAATCTGCTAATGCTAAAACTATTGATGTAGTCTTTTCCAAGTTGACATGTGCAGACGGTATTCCTTTTGGAACTATAACCAATGTGGGTTCTTCCGAATTTGAAATTATCTCATGATATTTGTCATCTTTATCTTTAATAATAAAAACCACTTTTCCATATATGCAAACAAAATAGCTATTCCTCTTTGTATGTAGGTGAGGACCTTTGACCTCACCAGAATTCACAGAGCTAACATAAACCATTTTGGGATGATTCGTTATAATATTATCCCAATCTCTCCACACCACTGTTAACGAACCATTAACATGCTGGTCTACAACGCTCTTTGTCTGATGTTTTTCTAATTCTATAGAAAATCTTTGTTTGTCACTCAATATAGTAAAACTCGAATAAATATGTCAATAAGAGTTTAGATTCAAAAATACTTAGTCTCAGTTTAATTTAGCTACCTTTGTAGCCAAGATTTTATTAAGAAAAGAAACATCACGTCTATAATGAAACTACTTGTAACAGGCGGATTAGGATTCATAGGAAGCAATTTTATTCTCAATCTTCTAAAAAACCACAATGACTTTCATATAACAAATGTGGATGACCAACTGTATGGATCCAACAAAAAAAGTCTACAAGAAATAGAAAATTCTGATAACTATAGGTTTGTGTCTGGTACCATAACTAATCATGATTTGATGCATAAACTGATCTCTGATTGTGATGCAGTAGTTAATTTTGCAGCAGAATCGTTTGTTGATAGAAGTATATCTAATGCAAAACCATTTCTTGATTCTAATGTAAACGGAGTTTTTACAATACTGGAAATTGTAAAGATGCTAAAAAAGAAACTTGTACATATATCGACAGATGAGGTATATGGCAGTCTTGATTCTGGAAGTGCGATTGAAACATCAAGATTCAATCCATCAAGTCCGTATGCATCCACAAAAGCGTGTGCAGAATTGTTGGTGAATTCCTATGTCTATACCTATGGATGTGATTGCATGATAACTAGATGTACTAATAACTACGGCCCGAGACAATTCCCAGAAAAATTAATACCTAAAACGATAATTTTGGCAATTCAAAATAAAAATATTCCTGTTTATGGAACAGGCAAAAATATTCGAGATTGGCTTTTTGTAAATGATCACTGTAATGCAATCAGAGATGTATTGTTAAAGGGTAAAACCGGTGAGTCATACAACATATCTGCAAATAACGAAATTGATAATCTAACTGTAATTAAGCAAATATTGTCTCTGATGGAAAAATCTGAAGATCTTATAACATTTGTTGAAGACAGGCCAGGCCATGATATGAGATATAGTATGAATTCATCTAAAATACGACATGAACTTAACTGGTCACAAAAATCTACATTTTATGAAGGAATAAAGAGTACTGTTGATTGGTATTTGTCACAAAAGGATTGGTGGGCAGAAATACAAAATTCTGCTACAAATCCAACTCCTTGGAAAAATTAGGTTTTATAATATTAAGAAAAATACAAGTTACATGAAAGGAATTCTTTTACATGGAGGCCATGGAACTAGGCTCAGACCGCTAACACATACAGGGCCAAAACAACTGCTTCCAATAGCCAATCGGCCAATGTCGCAGTATTGTATAGAATCAATGAAGAATGCCGGAGTAACTGAGATCGCGATAATAATTGGCGGAATAGGCACTAACAAAGTGAAGGAGTATTACGGAGTAGGGGAAAAATTTGGCGTAAAAATAACATACATAGAACAGGATCTTCCCAGAGGCATTTCACATGCAATTAGACTTTGTAAAGACTTTATAGGTAATGAAAAGTTTCTTGTATTTCTTGGCGACAACATAATTCAGATAGATATTTCTAACTATGTTAAAAAATTTCAGGATTCAAATGAGGCAGCATCCATATTTCTTTGTAAAGTAGATAACCCTTCAAGATTCGGCATTGCAGACATTCGAGACGGCAAGATTGTGAAAATAATGGAAAAACCAAAAACTCCACCTACAGATCTTGCAGTAACAGGAATTTATCTATTAACTCCAATAATATTTCAGATTATTGATAGATTAAAACCATCATGGCGTAATGAATTAGAGATCACTGACGCATTGCAAATGCTTTTGGAGGAAGGTTACAAAATTACTTACAACATGATTACAGATTACTGGAAAGATACTGGAACTCCAGATGACATCATACATGCAAACATGGCAATTCTAGAAAAAATGAGTCCCTACTTTTATGGCAAAAAAGAAGGAATAGTCAACATTAGTGGAAATGTAATGATAGGAAATAATACAATAATAAAAAATGAAACATCCTTGGTGGGTCCTATCATAATAGGCAGCAACTGTATAATTGAATCACATACCAAGATAGGACCAAATGTAAGCATAGGAGACAATTCCAGATTATCCGGATGTGCAATAAATAACTCAATAATAATGGGTGATTGTATTGTTGAGGGCAGCATCAGTATTACAAAGAGCATAATTGCCGCCAATTCAAATATTTCATTTCTGGCAGATAGTAGAAAAGATAAGGTGTTTTTGTTAGGCGAGGGAACAAGAATAACATTATGACTCGTCCAAACTATATTAGTAGACAAACATAAACAACAGAAAATGCAATTTCACAAAAATATACTAGATATACAAAACATAGATAGTGTAGAAACAGAGCTTCAAAATTTCATCAAAGATCAAGTCTTTGACAAATTCAAAAGAAAAGGCACAGTAGTAGGAATTAGTGGTGGAATTGATTCCGCACTGACATGCGCACTATGCACCAAGGCAATAGGCAAAGATAATGTTCTTGGGGTATTGATGCCAGAAAAAGACTCTAGTCCAGAAAGTGCAATTTATGCTAGAAATCTTTGTGAAAAATTAGGCGTAAGATTTGTAACAATCGACATAACAAACATCCTTGATTCCTTTAAGGTGTATAACACAAGAGAACAGATAATAAAAAAATATTTTCCAAGTTTCACCAATCAAGACAAATACAGAATTGTTGTGCCCAACAGGCTCGTCAGTAATTCATCTATATCATTGCCACATCTAGAGATATTAGATGAAAAAAATCAAACGCATAAGATAAGACTGTCTTTACATGACTATCTAGATCTTACTGCAGCTACTAACATAAAACATAGAACCAGAATGGCTATGCTGTACTATTATGCAGAAAAAAGTCACTTTGTTGTAGCAGGTACAACAAACAAGTCAGAACTGGTTCAGGGATATTATGTCAAATATGGGGACGGAGGAGTAGACATTGAGCCCCTTGCCGAAATCTACAAAACTCAAGTATATCAAATATCAAGCCATCTTGGCATACCAGATGAGATCATAAATAGAAAACCCTCTCCAGATACGTGGAATTTTGAGGTAAGTGATGAAGATTTTTTCTTTGGACTTCCCTATAGAACATTGGATTTGATTTGGTATGCAAGTCAAAATAACATATCACCAGAAATAATATCAGCTGAGCTGGGTTTGACCCTAGAACAACTAGAACGTATAATGGATGATCAAAAAAAGAAATGGAAATCGAGTCAACACATGCGTGAGATGCCACCACGAATAAAGCCAAATATTGTTTTATTAGATAGCTAGGCCGGCCTGAGTCAACAACTTATACTATCTATTCCAAACAACAATCAAAGAGAAAATAATGAAGACTGATAATCCTCTGGTTAGCATAATCATACTCAATTACAATGCAGGTAGGCTTTTGTTAGATTGTGTTGAATCCATAATTCAAAGCAATTACAAAAACTATGAAATCATATTAGTAGATAATTTATCAAATGATGATAGTCATAAAAAATGTAAAGAGCGATTTGAGCAAGTCATACTAATAGAGAATACAAAAAATTTGGGATATTGTGAGGGGAATAATATTGGGATAAGAATTGCTAAAGGTGATTTTTTGGTAATACTAAACCCAGATACTGTAGTCGAATCAGATTGGTTAAGTCAACTCCTTTCTGCTTATTCAATTTTTGGTGAAGGTTTGTACCAACCGAAAATTATAGCAACAACAGATCATAGAATACTTCTTAGTACTGGACAGATGTTAAATCCATTTGGTTTTGGGTACTCACGAAGTAAAGGTGAGGAAGATAAAAATCAATTTGAGAATTTTGAACAGATCAATTATGCGTCAGGAACATGCTTGTTTACATCTACAAGGACAATGAATGATCTTGGTATGTTTGATTCGTTTTTATTTGCATATCATGATGATCTGGATCTGGGATGGCGGGCCATGGAACATGGATTAAAATCACACTATGTTCCAAAGGCAGTAATTTATCATCCTATTGAAGGATATAGTTTCAAATGGAGTAAACTCAAGTTTTATCTTTTGGAGAGAAATAGACACTATTGCATTTTGACTCATTATTCAAGAACAACATTACTCAAAATGCTACCTGCATTAATTCTGGTTGACGTAGCAGTTTTACTTTTTTATTTATCAAGAGGAATGATAAAAGAAAAAATTAAGGCTTACAGTAGTGTTATGAGGAATATCAGAAAAATTAATCGACGATATGTCGAAATTCAGAAACTTCGCAAAGTTTCTGATAAAATACTGATCCAACAATTTTCAGATGAGGTTTTGGTTCCAAAATGGGTTGCAAATAATTTTAGCAATAGATTGTTTAATAGATTTATCAGTAGGTTGAGTAGAATAACTAAGTTTTTTATCTGGAATTAATTTTTATGGAGAGCACTATTGCTACTGCAATTTCCGCATCATGGCTTACTGACACAGAAAAAAGATAACTGTGATTATTTCGTAATGCTACTACTGGTCTTGACTTTTTGTGCGATGTAATTATATCTGATAATCGAATTTTATCTGAAATTGATTTTATGACTGCTTCTTTAATGGCAAATTTCCCGGCAAAATTTTGTGAAGAGTTTTTACGAGCTAAACAATAATCAATTTCAGATTGTGAAAAGATTTTTTTATAAAATAACTTGTTTTTTTGATAGGGTAGTTTTTTGAAGCGCTTTATGCTCATGACATCAATACCAATTCTAAGATTTTTTACAATATTATTGTCCAACAAATTTATTTATTCTAATTAGGTTGTGTGTATTGTTATAAATGGATATTGAAAGTGAAGTTAAGGAAATATTTTTCGAGGTTTTTCCATCAATGCCCCATGACGAATTCAGCTGGAATAAAAAACAGAAAGATTATGACGGTTGGGATTCTTTCGCACACTTACAGCTATTAACAATAGCAGAAGAAAAATTTAGTATAAAATTAGACGTTGAAGAATCCACATCAATCAATTCTGCAAAGAATCTGTTAGATTACATTAGGTCCCACACATGAGTGTAATTCTAGATTTTTTTGATAATGTCGTAGACAGATTTCCAAATAAGACTGCCGTAATAACAAACGAAAGAGAATGCACATATCAGCAACTTGCTGAACTTTCAAATTTCACTGCTACGTTGCTCTCAGAGTATCAACAAAGAAAAGTGGTAAGTATTGTCATGGACAATACTATTGAATCCATAGGTGCATATCTTGGGACATTACGTGCTGGATGTATTGCACATTTACTATCTCAAAACATGTCCAAAGAAAGTCTCACTGAACAATTGATATCCGCTGAACCCGTATTGGTTTTATGTGCGCAAGATATTATCGATAGAATTGAAACAAAATCAAAAAAGATGCATTTTGATTCTAGAACAATAGCACATTATGAAAATGAGAGAAAAATTGTTCCGGATGACGTAGCGTATCTCATCTACACTTCTGGAACCACATCAGAACCAAAAGGAGTTGGAGTAAGCCACGCAAATGCTGTTTTTACTACAAAGAACATAGTAAGTGTTTTGGAATATTCTGAGGAAGATAGAGATGTTTTACCATTACCTCTTTCACATTCTTTTGGTCTTGGCTGTATGCATGCCTCATTTTATGTTGGATCAACACTGATTTTACACAAAAACACCATAAATTCTTTTGAACTGCTTGAATCAATTAAGAGACATGGAGCTACTACATTTGCTGCTGTTCCAGCTACACTGACAAAACTGCTTGATGAATATGGGAGTAAAATGGAGCGATATTTTTCTGATCTCAGATTAGTGATAACAAATAGCACCGCAATACCAGAAAATACAGTTAAAAGTTTTAGGAAAATTCTGAAGAAGGGGAGATTAGCTACCTATTATGGTTTAACCGAAGCATCAAGATCAACGTTTATGAAATTCAATTCAGACGGAAAGGAATCATCGGTTGGAATTCCGGCACCTGGAGTCCAGATAAAATTAGTTGATCAGGAAGGTAACGAAGTAGATGACGGAGAGATTTGGATAAAGGGGCTGAACGTCATAAAGGGTTATTGGAAAGATAGTTCAGTAATGAATCCAGTTGAAGGATGGCTGAAAACTGGTGATTTAGGACGTTTTGATGATGAGGGTTATTTGTATTTAAAAGGGCGAACTGACGACATCATAAATGTTGCAGGTGAAAAAGTAAATCCTCAACATGTTGAAAGAATAGTGAAGCTTTTAGCAGACATTGAGGAAGCAGTTGCAGTGGGAGTAAAACATGAAACTTTTGGCCAAGTGGTGAAATTGTTTGTTAAAAAAACTGCAGGTTCACACATAACAAAATCCGACATTATTATACATTGTATAAAAAATTTAGAACGATACAAAATTCCTGTTAATATCGAATTTGTAGATGATTTTCCTAGAACCGAATATGGTAAAATAAAACGATTTATGTTAACATCACATCGATAAGAAATGAAAGACGATTATTTTTTAACAAATGAGAAAGAACTTTTAGATTATTATCATTATTCAGGAAGTTTTGGAAAAATTAGGCTAAGAGCGAAGTTTTTACGTACTTGGATTTTGCACTCTATTGCGTATTCGACGCCTCTTCCTAACTTGGCCATTGCGATGCAGCGATTAAGGGGAGTAAAGATTGGTAATGGTTGCCATTTCTCTTCATATGTTCAGATAGATTTACTGTATCCGCATTTAGTGACAATAGATGACAACGTGGCAATAGGATCAAATTCGATGATTTTTGCACATGCAAACCCAACTACGAATTTGTATTTGAAATCACACGGTTATGGACGTTCAATTAAACCAGTACACATTAAATCTGGTGCAATAATTAGTCCAGGAAGCATAATTACTGCTGGAATAACAATTGGAGCGAATTCAATTGTCGGCGTAGGTAGTGTAGTAAGCCAAGACATACCGGACAATTGTGTTGCTTTAGGAAATCCTGCTAGAATAATAAAAAAAATTGAATAACAATACTTCTAAACTGTTAATAATTGAATTTACATTCTGTTAATCATTGAATTTACTAGGAATTGATTTTGAAGACTGGTACCATCCAGAACTGATTCAACAACATGTTAGCATAAAAAAAGATCCAATTATTATTAATGGTATTGATAGGATAATAGACATTTTACGTAAAAATGATACCTATGCCACATTCTTTGTGGTGGGTGAACTATTAGAATACAAACCCGAACTACTGGATAAAATACTATCTAATGGTCATGAGATCGGTTTTCACACAATGCATCATACTAGAATTGATTCATTGAACTCAGATGCATTTGTAGAAGAATTACAAACCTTTGATCGTTTAACAAAAGGAAAATCAAAGGGTTTTAGAGCTCCCACATTTTCCATTAACCAAAAGAGTAGTTGGGCAATAGACATACTTGCAGATTACGGTTATACTTATGATAGCAGTATTGTTCCTGCGAAAACTAGCATGTATGGAATTCCAGATGCTGAAGAAAAACCATACCGGATCTCTAGCATATCACTTGCAAAAAATGATCCAAAAAGTAAGATTATGGAATTTCCTATAATGACAACAAAAATACTTGGAAAAAAACTTCCAGCTGGCGGTGGATTCTATTTAAGATTATTTCCTTTGAAACTAATTAAAAACGCCATCAGGAATTGTGAAAATCGATTAATTCCATCCACATTCTACATCCATTCGTGGGAGATAACACCAGAGCTTATGCCAAGATTGCAGTTACCGATAAAAAATCAATTCATTACGTATCATAACTTAAACAAGGCAAAATTGCGTCTTGAGAAGATACTAAGGGAATTCAAATTTACTTCGTTTGATCGATATATCAGATCGTCAAATTCTAGCTAGCAGTTTTTTCCAGATAATCCAATGTGATTTGGATACCTTTTTTCAGAGATATTTTTGGCCTCCAGCCTAGAGAACGTAGTTTTGAATTATCGACAACAAAATTTCCTACGTCAACTTTTTTAGTATACGTTGGCGTCTTGACATATTTTACAGGAGAGTTTGTAATTTCATGAAGAATACTTCCAAGCTCATTAAACCAAGTTTTTTGGTAAGAGGAGATCCAGTACAGATTTCCAGGCCTACCTTTTTCAATAATTGTTTGTATTCCAGATACCACATCAGAAATGAATATCAAATCTCTGAAGAATTTCCCCTTATGAAAAATAGTGATTTCTTCTCTCTTGAACGCTTTATAGATTAGATAGTTTATCGCATTTTTATTTGGAATCGTTTGTTCTCTCGGCCCATAAGAGTTTGTGATTCGAAAGACTCTGGTATCTAAACCATACACATCATGATATATCTTACAATAATTTTCACTTGCAAGTCTATTTGCACCATATAATGTAGTTGGATTACATGACGATTCTTCATTTACAGGCAATTTTTTTGGTCTACCTATAACTATGAATGTGCTTCCAAGAATAAATCGACATCTAATCTTTAATACTCTTATCTTTTCTAATATGAAAAGCGTTGAAGCAGCATTGGACTCGATATCACCTAACGGATTCTCAAATGATTTTGAGTGTGATGTCTCTCCTGCAAGGTGTATTATGACGTCTGGCTTGTTTTTCTCAATTGATTTCCCAAGTTTTATAAAATCCCTAATGTCTATTCTCTCTATCTTCACTTTTTTTGCAATTTGAGCTATGTTGTTCCTCTTAGCGAAACTTCTTGTTAGTAATATCAAGTCGTGGCCGTCATCTAAAAGCTCTTCAGCTAGATGGCTACCTACAAATCCTAATCCGCCTGTGATTAGTATCTTCATGTGTTTTTGCAACTTTGGCAAGTTAAAAATTAATTCCTCAGAAACTCTATTAAAGACATTTTATAATTTTAATCAAACTCAATGAAATCTAATATGTTTACAAAAATATCGATTCTGTTCAAAGTAATCAAAGTACTCGAAAACTGGCACCTTTATCCGTTGGTCTATTATGGTTTGATAAAAAATGAACATGTAATATTTGAAACAAGAAGTGGATTGAAAATAAAGATTCGAACTAATTCCACCGACATTATGGCATTCACAAATGTGTGGTTAATTGAGGAATATTCCAGCCCTGGATTTGATCTACATGAATCCGATACTGTTATTGACATTGGTGCACACATTGGGCTGTTTACACTGTTTGCATCACAGTTTTGCAAAAATGGTAAAATCTATTGCTTTGAACCAGTAAAAGAAAATTATGATATGCTATTGTCTAACATATCTCTGAATCACCTATCAAACGTGTTTGCGTTTAATATGGCAGTAACGGACAAAACATCTCCTGTGAGGATCTATCTTAACAATGATGAATCAGGACATAGCATGTTTGAGAAAAACTCTACTCCAATTGAAGCCCAGTCTACCACTCTTAGACGCATACTCGATGAGAATAATATCCATTCATGTAATTTTGTAAAGATGGATTGTGAAGGAGCAGAATATGATATAATTGGAACACTGCCACAGGAATATTTTAACAAAATAAAGAAAATGATAATTGAATATCACATGGCAGACGATAAACCTGAATTGTTACAGGGACTGATGTCTAAACTCAAATCTTTTTCATTTGATATCAAACAGAAAACCCTGTTTGCAGATATTGGTTTCCTTTATGTAAAGGCCAAGTCCTGACTTAACGTGGTTTTTGCAGAATTCCGAAAAATGACTGCTTGGTATTTCCAATTATGATCGGATTGAGCTTTACAGATGAATAAAACCTGTAAAATGCACTATTATCGTTTATGTCATCTGAGAGCAAAAACCCCCCGCTTTTAATATGCGGCCACGCTGTATTGAATTCAAACGTCATGTTCCTATACGTGTGTAGACTGTCGTGAAAAAAGATGTCTATTTGACCTAGATCTTGAAGTGTTTTCTTTAACTGTTTACTAGCTGGACCAAACACTAGATTCCAACGGTCTCTCAGCTCAGCTGGTATTGCAGACCCGATACCATCTCTGCTTTCCCAAGGCCTAAAAACATAGTCAATAGAATACAACTGGCCCTTTTTGTTCTCGTTAAATGCTTTGAGTATGAATGAACTACTGTTTCCGTAAGCAACTCCTGTCTCAACTATAGTCTCTGGTCTTAACAATCTGCACAATAAATACAAGAACAGACCAGAAAAATCATTTAACGAGTATTCTGTCGGATAGGGTTTCTTTTTTGATGGAAACTGTTCGTTGCTTAGCTCTTCAAAAAATACTCTTAATTGGGATTACTGTTTCTGCGTTTCATTTTTTAGGTTATCTAGTTTTTCTGATCCAGGAAAAAGATATCCTACTACACTCTCAAGTGTATCGTGTGTTGATACATAATCATATTTGTGCGCAGGATCTTCTTTTACTTGCTGGGTTGTCTGAAATAACTGCAAGCCACGCTGAGGATGTAGTATAGAAAATGTCAACATTACTATGTAAAATGAAAGCTTATTCAACAAGTATAATTTTTGACACATATTTAGAAATGTGTCGAACTTTACATTAAATAGCTGAAACACAAGTAAACCACTTGATGAAAATCTCACTCACGTGTCCTGCTTCACTTCCTGCTAGTCAGTTTGGAGGCATCATGTTTTTATGTGTTCATATAGCAAAAAATCTTGCAGAGCAAGGCCATGATATAACAATTTACACAACTGATCTAGATTTTGCAAACAATGCTAAAACATTTAATCGACATCTACCAAGAACTGAGATAATAAACAAATTCACAATTAACAGATCACATGTCTGGTTTTCACTCTATCTGTTTTTTGTGAATCCTGGCATGTATTTACAAATGTCTAGACAAAAACACGATGTAATTCATGCGGTGGGGGCACGAAGCTTTCAGGCGCTAATTGCTGCCCTTGTCTCAAGACGCCACAATATTCCGTTAATTGTCTCAGATCAAGGTGGACTCACAACACATCCTGATCTACAACAAGGAGGACCTGTGAAAAAAATTCTCATCAAATTGCAGAATCAGATGGTGAAATTTGTCATCAGACAAGCTACAAAAATCATTGTAGCAAATGAGTATGAAAAACAAATCTTTACCAAATTCTGTAATGAATCCAAAATAACAATAGTAAGAAACGGAATTGATCTTGACGATCTACATGTCTCTTCTGATAACTTTAAAACAAAATACGACATCAAAACTAATTTTATTCTTTTTGTAGGTAGATTCAACAAAGTAAAAGGAATTGACATTCTACTTCAAGCCGCAAGTTCTATTAAACATACTCTGCAAGAATCAAAGACTCAACTAGTTGTAATGGGAGTAGATTTTGGCTTTGAATCAGAAATGTACAGAATGATTAAAGATATGAAACTTGATGATGTAATTAAAGTCATAAAAAATCCTCCAAGAGTGGACGTGATCTCTGCTTATGCTGAATGTGAGTTCCTTGTTCTGCCCTCTAGATGGGAGCTCTCACCGCTTACTCCACTGGAGGGATTTGCATTTAAAAAAACAGTCATAAGCACAAAGACACATGGTATACCGTTTACAATAACTAGTGGAGAAAACTGCGTTCTTGTAGAATCAGAAAATCCAAAATCATTGGCTACTGCAATAGTTGATTTATTATCAGACAGGAAAAAATGTATGGAATATGGAATTGCTGGGTATCAACTTGTACAACAAGTTTGTAATGCAAAGACGATGGCAGAAAACACTCTTAATATTTACAAGCAGGTTATCAACAGATAATTATTAGTAAATCAAGGTCTTGGTAATTGATTAAAAAAGACGCATTCGGAGTCAAAAAAATACGAGTTCCGTTCTTCCAACCGTACATAACTGATGATGACAAGGCATCTGTAAAAAAAGCACTAGATGCAACACTGCTAACAGACGGCCCTATGTTGCAGCAATTTGAGAATCGCTTCACTGCATTTACCAAAGCTAAATTTGGAATAGGAGTATCAAATGCCACATCTGCACTTCATCTGTCACTGAAGGCACTAGGTATAGGAAAAGGAGACGAAGTAATAGTACCTGATATGACATTTGTAGCCACTGCAAACTCCGTTCTTCTAAGTGGTGCTACACCGGTTCTTGCAGACATAGACAGTAACATGAACTTGTCAGTTGAATCAATTGAGAACAGCATCACAAAAAGAACCAAGGCGATACTGCCAGTTCATTTTGCTGGAAAAGCATGTGCCATAAAAAAAATAAAAAATATTGCAGACTCGCATGGACTCGCACTAATCGAGGACTGTGCTCATGCGATAGGCACAAGAGTAAATGGTAAGCATGTTGGCACGTTTGGAGACGTGGGATGTTTTAGCTTCTATCCTACAAAAAACATCACAACACTGGAAGGAGGCATGATAATAACCCAATCTCAGAAAATATCTGAATACGTAAGATCACTTAGAAACCATGGAATAACCAAGTCATTATTGCAGAGATATTCTAAAGGTAATCCTTGGGACTATGATGTAATCGAACCTGGCTATAACTACCGACTAGATGAAGTACGATCTGTACTTGGAACAAGTCAGCTAAAACAAGTCACAAAACTAAATTACATGCGAAAAAAGGCATTTGAATACTATAATCAAAACATGCGTAACGAAAAAGGAATAGTTGTTCCGGAATTGCCAAAACATGAGGAACATGCATGTCATCTATACATAATTAGAGTCAAAAAAGAATACGGACTATCAAGGGATCATCTATTCAAAAAACTACTCTCGATCGGCATAAGAACCTCTGTACATTATAAGCCACTTCATAGGTTTACAGTACTAAAAAAACGAGGCAAAATCATTGATTCTGTAAAAAATGCCGAAAGTGCATATCACCAAATTATTTCATTACCAATGTATCCATCAATAACAAAAAAAGAACAAGATTATGTTATTGAGGGAATCATAAACCGTTAATCACAAAATGACAAAACCTGAAACATCAAAAAAATTATCTTCAGTAATACTTGTCAACTCGGTTTTTGATATTGATAAACTAAAAAAAATCAATAATGATGATTCCACAATAATTTCCTTTGATTACACGTCTCATAAAATTCTAACAGAGAACGGTATTGAACATGATCTGTCAGATAATTTTCTCAATAGTGAAGACACAAAAAAAATCCAGCAAAACTCATACCGTCTGACAAAATGGTATGATGACTCTACTGTTTCAAGCATGCTTACATATGAAGAGATTAATCTGGGTCGACTATTCTACGTAGAATTCCATTATTTTCTTTTACCCTTTCTCAAAAAATTTATCGAAATCACAAGAATTTGCAAAAAATACGGACAAAAACGACTCGTAACCACATTTGATCTTTATAACATCGCTAAACTCTTTGACACAAATACAGTAGCTTTAGATGAAAAAAAGCAGGAAGACTTTGTTTACGATCACATCAAAATCCCGATTGCAGGTTCGCTTAATGTTACACTCAAACGCTCACATTATCAATATCTGAAAAGAATTTCTGAAACAATAATTCAAAATCTAATAGAAAAACAAAAGCAATCAAAAAAAGCTGTACTGCTAATTGAGTTTGATCCAGTTAAATATGAAAACTTACTATCACTGTCTCCAAAGATTGGCGTCAATTTTGTTCTCTTCAATAGACGCAGACCTGCGATTTGGAACCTACAGTCATATTCTATTATAAAAAAATCTAATACATTCGTTTCAACTGATCAAAATCTTGTAACACAAAAAATACAAGAAAAAATAAAAAATAAACAAAATGAACTTATCGGGCAGCTACATTCATTATGGAAAAATGATGATTATTTTGCAAAATTCTTTTATTTCGAGTCATCATTCTGGAATATAATAAAATCTAACTTTAAAGAATTATGCGAAAAAAGAATAATGGAAGCAGTTCGGGAAATTGAAATTACAAAAGAACTTCTTCGGAATCATGATCTAAACTGCATAATGACGTGGTCTGAGAGTGGATTCAATGAACAAATAGCAATTCATTTGGCAAAAAAACTATCAATCAAAATAATCCTCTTGCAACATGGAATAATTGTTGACGAAGCACAAGCATACGAATTTAACAAATTCTCTGGCATTATCCCAATACATTCAGACAAATTCGTAGTATGGGGTGAAACAACAAAACAATATGCAATTTCATG
>Ga0194119_10002400_pt1 | contig 31772 bp, 31 predicted proteins | sample TA2MahC100mmetaG_FD_148620 | JGI IMG/M metagenome (GOLD analysis project Ga0194119, IMG submission 148620) | Freshwater microbial communities from Lake Tanganyika, Tanzania - TA2015018 Mahale Deep Cast 100m | ecosystem: Environmental > Aquatic > Freshwater > Lake | place: Tanzania: Lake...
GGAAAAGCTCCAGTTGGCCACCGCCCGCCTCGACGCCCGAGAGCCGCACGCCCACCAGCCGGACCGGGCGCGTACCCGCCCCGGCCGCCGCAAGCAGCGGTTCCAGCAGCGGATAAAAGGGCGCCTCGAGGTCCGCGGCCTCCGGCAGCGTCCGGCTGCGCATCCCCTCGCTGAAATCCGGGAACCGCACGCGCACGGTCAGGGTGCGGGCCCGTTTCCCGTCGCGGCGGACCTTGGGCAGCAGCTCGTCAACCATTCCCTTCAGGACCCGGACCAGCTGATCCCGGTCCCGGACATCGGCGGCGAAGGTCTCCTGCTGGGAATAGCTCCGGGCGTCGCCCGGCTCGGTCACCACCGGCCGGTCATCCTGTCCGTGCGCCGCCGCGCGCACCTCTCGCCAACCCGCGCCGAAAGCCGCCTCCAGCGAGCCCTCCGGCAGCGCCTGCAATTCGCCGATGCGGCGCAGTCCGTGGCGTTCCGCGAGCCGCGCCTCGGTCTTGGGTCCGATCCCCGGCAGCCGCCCGACCGGCAGGGGCGCGAGGAACCCGGCCTCATCTCCCGGCGGCACCACCACGAACCCGCGCGGTTTGCGCAGCTTGGAGGCCACCTGCGCCACGAGCTTGTTGGCCGCAACCCCGAAGGAGACCGGCAGGCCCAGCTCGGACCAGAGGCGTTCCTGCAGCCGACGCACCTCCCCGGTTACCGCCGCCTCATCGGCGAGCCCGTTGCCCCGCAAATCGAGATAACCCTCGTCGATCGAGCTCCGTTCGACCCAGGGGGTGAGCTCGCCGCAAAGGTCGAACATCCGGGCCGAGACTTCGCCGTAAAGCCCGGGAGTCGGAGGAATCAGAACCAGCCCGGGACAAGCGCGCAGCGCCCGCGCAGTCGGCATCGGGGTGTAGACGCCGGCCGCGCGCGCCTCGTAGCTGGCCGAGGCGATGATTCCGCGCTCCCGGCCCCCGACCGCACAGGCCCGCCCGCGCAGCTCCGGCCGGCGCGCTAGCTCGCAGGACACGAAGAAGGCGTCAGCATCAAGGTGGACGATCGTCGGCGGCGCAGGGACCACACTTCATTGGCCGCTCGCCGCCGCCCGGCCGGCAAGCGGGAAAAGAACGCAACCACTTTGGGCTGGCCTGCCTCCCGCCGATTTCCCAACTTCCCCGCACCCCCCCCACCCCGTCACGCCCGTGATGCTGCTGATCGCCATCTTTTCGGTGACCGTGCTGCTGCTCTGCTGGCTCTGCTACAGCGGCGAGAGCAAGCGCTGAGCACACCCCGCGAACTTCGGCGTTGCCCGGTCGCACGGGAGCCGCTCAGCCTCGGGGATGGGACGTCAATGGCTGCACGCGAAACGCGCGATCGTTAACCTGAAAAAGGGTCAGGCGGTCCAAAAGCTGGTCAAGGAGATCACCGTGGCCGCCAAGCTCGGCGGCGCGGACCCTGAGGGCAACGCCCGCCTCTTCGCCGCGGTGGAGAAGGCCCGCAAGGCCAGCGTCACCCGCGACGTGATCCAGCGGGCGATCAACAAGGGCGCGGGTGTCGGGGGCGACAGCGCCTCGCTGGAGCACGTGGTCTACGAGGGCTACGCCCCGCACAAGGTGCCGGTCATCGTCGAGGTGATGACCGACAACCATAACCGCAGCTCGGCCGATCTCCGGGCCCTCTTCCGCCGGGGCGTGATGGGGGGCGCGGGCAGCAACAAGTTCCTCTTTGACCATTGCGGGATCGTCGAGGCCCACCATCCGGACCCGGCCGCGGACCGCGAGGCCGCCGCGATCGAGGCGGGAGCGAACGAGTTCGAGGAACTCGACCACGCGCGCAACGACGACATCCCCGAGGGCGCGACCGGCGTCCGCCTCCTCACCGACCGCACCGCGGTGCACGCCGCCGCCACGTGGCTGAAACAGCACGGCTGGACGGTCGTCACCGCCGAACTCGGGTACATCGCGAAGACCTACCCGGAACTCGACGACACCCAGCGGGGCGAGGTCGGGGAATTCCTGCAGGAGATCGAGGACCACGACGACGTCCAGCGGGTCTGGGCCGCCGTCCGCTGATCCCGCCCGGGCCCCGCATCAACCCGCGGACCAGGGTCGCAGCGCCAGCTCGCGCGAGGGCTCGCGTCCGCGGCCCTCGAGGATCAGACGGTCCGCGTGCAGGGTCGCGACCGCGTAGGCCGTGGTGTCCGCCGTCTCTACCATCCCGCGCAGGGTGACGTAAGGCACCCCGTTGCGTTCGCCCAAGGCGCCCGCGTGGTGGTGGCCGTTCAGCCACGCGGCGACGTTCGGCTGGCGATCCACGGCCGCGAGCACCTCCCCCGCGTTCCACACGCCGTGATCGCCGGCCGGCCAGACGGGGTGGTGTGACAGGACAAGCACGCGCCGGCCCTCGCGGCGGGCGGCCGCGCATTCCGCCTCGAACCAGCGCAACTGCGCGGGCCCCACGCCGCCATTCCAGGGTTTCGCCTGCCGGACCCGGGCGGCGACCAGGCGGGCCAGCTCGCGCTCCGCCTCCTCCCGCGCGGGACTCCCGGCCGGATGCGCGTAGCGACTGACATCGTTCGTGTCCAAAAGCACGCACCGCCAGCCCGGCAGGTCGAAAACCCGGCGGCGGGCGGGCAGGCCGAGCAGGGCGGGCACCCGATCCTTCTCCTCTTCCCGGACCTCGAAATCGTGGTTGCCCAGCAGGTGGTGCCACCGGTGCCGGCCGCGGCCCAGCGCCGCGAGCATAGGCGCGAAACTGGCCCAGTCCCGATCGATGAGGTCGCCCAAGTGCACGCAACCCGCGAGCGGCAACTCCGCGAAGTCCGCCACCGCGGCCTCCAGCCGGGCCAGCGAGCGCCGGTAGTGGCGCGTGCCCTGCGCGGGCACATCCGCGTACTGCGCGTCGGCCACGAGGCCGAGGCGCACGGGCACGGCGACCGCCCCCAGGCCCCGCGCGCCCACCGCGAGTGCGGCCGTCGATCGCGCGAGGAAACGCCGGCGGGAGCAGTGGGGAGCGACCATGCGCGCAGCGCAAACGAACCGCGCCCCCGGGGCAAGCCACGGCCACTTTCGGCTCGTTTCCTCCGCCCCGGCCTTCTCTGCTGCCCGCGTGCATCCCGCTGAACGCGTCCTCCTCGGCCCCGGCCCCAGTCCCGTTCCCCAGCGCGTTCTTCGCGCCCTCGCCGCGCCCACGCTGGGCCACCTCGACCCGCAGTACCTCGCCATCATGGACGAGGTCTGCGAACTCCTCCGACAAGTGTTTCGCACCCGCAACGCCCTCACTTTTCCCGTAAGCGGCACCGGGATGGCTGGGATGGAGTGCGCCGCCGTCAACCTCGTGGAGCCGGGCGACGAGGTCATCATCGGGGTGAACGGCGTCTTCGGCACGCGGATGAAGGACGTGATGGAGCGCTGCGGCGCCGTCGTCCACGCGCTTGAGGCCCCTTGGGGCGAGACCTTTTCCGCCGCGCAGGTCGCCGCCGCCTTCGCCGCCCACCCGCGCGCGCGGCTGCTCGGGATCGTCCACGCCGAGACCAGCACGGGCGCGCACCAGCCCCTCGAGGGCCTCGCGGCCATCGCCCGGGCCCACGACGCGCTCCTCCTGGTCGATGCCGTCACCAGCCTCGGCGGGCACGAACTGCGCGTGGACGACTGGGAGATCGACGCGATCTACAGCGGCACCCAAAAGTGCCTGAGCTGCCCCCCGGGGCTCTCGCCGGTCAGCTTCGGCCCGCGCGCCCTCGCCCGGATGGACGCACGCAAGACCAAGGTGCAGTCCTGGTACCTCGACGTCTCGATGCTCCGGAAATACTACTCGGGGGGCGGCGGGGGCCGCGTGTACCACCATACGGCCCCGATCAATATGACCTACGCGCTCCACGAGGCGCTGGCGATCGTGCTGGAGGAAGGCCTCGAGGCCCGCATCGCCCGGCACGCCGCGATGCACCAGCGACTCCGCCGCGGGCTGGAGGCGCTGGGCCTCAACTACATCCCCTCCCGCTCCCTCCACACCCTCAACTGCATCCGCATCCCCGAGGGCGCCGACGACGCGGGGGTCCGGCGTCGCCTGCTCGATGAGTACGGGATCGAGATCGGCGCCGGCCTCGGCCCGATGGCGGGCAAGGCTTGGCGCATCGGACTGATGGGCCACGGCGCCACCCTGCGGAACGTCGACCTCGTGCTGGCCGCCCTCGGGAACTGCCTCGGCCGTTCCGCCGCCTCCACCTGAGGGCCCGCCGATGCTCCGCCCGATCCTCGCCGGCCTGCTGCTCCTCACCGCCCTCGCGCCGACGCGCGCCCGGGCCGCCGCGGCGACGGACCAGCCGAACATCATCCTCATCAACATCGACGACCTAGGCTCACGCGAGCTCGGCGCGTGGGGCGGCCGCTTCCGCACCCCGGCGCTCGACCGGATGGCCGCCGAGGGTCGGCGGATGACGGATCACTACGCCGCCCCGGTATGCTCTCCCTCGCGCGCGGCCCTGCTCACCGGCTCCTATCCGAAGCGGGTGCTGCCCACGCCCCACGTGCTCTTCCCCGGCGCCGCCGTGGGCCTCCATCCCAACGAGCAGACCATCGCCGAGGTCCTGCGCGCCTCCGGCTACGCCACGGCCTGCATCGGCAAATGGCACCTCGGCGACCAGCTTCCCTTCCTGCCCCTCCAGCATGGATTCGGGGAATACTTTGGCCTCCCTTACTCCAACGATATGGGTCCGGCCGCCGAGGGCGTAAAGAGCAACTTCGGCGCTCCCCTGCCCACCCCGAAGGCGGCCCCCAAGGCCGCGGGCGGCGCCGGCGAGGGCACGGGGATCCGCACCCTGCAGCCCCCCCTGCCGCTGCTCGAGGGCAACACCGTGATCGGCCGCGTCGGCCCCGCGGAGCAAGCCGATCTCGTGCGGCGCTACACCGAGCGCGCGGTCGACTTCGTGCGCCGCCCGCGGACGCAGCCCTTCTTCCTCTACCTCGCCCACAACGCCGTCCACTTCCCGCTCTACCCCTCCGCCGCCTTCCGGGCGCGGGTGCCTGGGAGCCTCCTCGGCGCGTGGATCGAGGAGGTCGACTGGAGCGTGGGCCAAGTGCTTGACGCTGTGCGCTCCGCGGGACTCGAGCGCCGCACGCTGGTCCTCTTCGTCTCGGACAACGGCGGCCCGCTCAACCACGGGGCCGACAACTATCCCCTGCGCGGCGGCAAGGGCAGCACCCTCGAGGGCGGCATCCGCGTTCCCCTCCTCGCGTGGTGGCCGGGCCGGATTCCCGCCGGCACCAGTTCCTCCGCCATCACTGCCAACCAAGACCTGCTGCCCACCCTCGCCCGCCTCGCCGGGGCGGGATTGCCGACGGGACGCCGGCTCGACGGGGTGGATGTCTCCGCCCCGCTGCTGGGCGACCCTGGCCCAGGCGTTCGCCGCGAGTTCCTGTATTTCCGCGGACTGGACCTCGAGGCCGTGCGGGGTGACGCGTGGAAGCTGCACCTCGCGCCCGGCGAGCTTTATCACCTCGGCGAGGATCCCGGGGAGGCCCGCGACGTCGCCGGCCGGCATCCGGAAGTCGTCGCCCGACTGCGCGCGCTCGCCGCCGCCAACGCGGCTGATCTCGGCAACACCGGCGTAGGGCCCGGCTGCCGCCCGCTCGGACGGATCGAGGCCCCGCAACCCCTGCTCGCCCAGGACGGCACGGTCCGGGCGGACGCCATCGGTCCGCGCCCGCGCTTCCCCTGATCCGCCCCGCCTCAATCCAGGCTGGACCCAAGGGTCCCGCGGTCGGCAGCCTTCGCCGCCGATGAAGTCCCGCCCGCCCGCCTCCGCCTACCGCCTCGCCCACGAACGCTACGCCGCCCTCGGCGTCGACACGGACCGCGCCCTGCGTTTGGCGTCCAAAATTCCGGTCTCGATCCCCTGCTGGCAGGGGGACGACGTCGGCGGCTTCGAGCGGGCGGGCGGCCAGAAGCTTGGGGACGGGCTCGCCACTTTCGGCAGCCATCCCGGCAAGGCCCGCACCCCGGACGAGTTACGCCGGGATTTCGAGGCGGCGATGGCGCTGATTCCCGGGACGAAGCGTTTCAACCTGCACGCTATCTACGCCGAGATGGGCGGGCGTTACGTCGACCGCGACGGCCTTGGGGTGGAGCAATTCCGCGGCTGGATCAGCTGGGCCAAGGGCCTAGGGATCGGCCTCGACTTCAACCAGACCTACTTCTCGCACGCCCGAGTGAAGGACGGCTGCACACTCACCCATCCGGACGCCGCGGTGCGCCGCTTCTGGATCGAGCACGGCATCCGCTGCCGCGAGATCGGAGCCGCGATCGGCCGCGCCCTAGGCCGCACTTGCCTGACGAACCTCTGGATCCCGGACGGCGTGAAAGACACGCCCGCCGACCGCCGTGGTCCCCGCGAGCGGCTGGCGGCCTCGCTCGATGCGATCTTCGCGCGCCCGCTGAACCTGCGGCACAACGTGGACTCGGTCGAGCCGAAGCTGTTCGGCCTCGGCTCCGAAAGCTACGTGCCCGGCTCGCACGAGTTTTACCTCGGCTACGCGGTGAGCCGCGGGAAGCTCCTCACCCTTGACGCCGGACATTACCACCCGACCGAGAGCGTCGCCGACAAAATCTCGGCCATCCTGCAATTCCTTCCGGAGATCTCGCTGCACGTCAGCCGCGGCGTGCGCTGGGACAGTGATCACGTCGTGACCCTGACCGATGAGCTGCAGGCGATCGCTCAGGAGATCGTCTGGGGCGGCTACACCGACCGCGTGCGCATCGGGCTCGATTATTTCGACGCCAGCATCAACCGCGTGGCCGCCTGGGTCATCGGCACGCGCAATATGCAGAAGGCGCTGCTGCTCGCGCTGGTGGCGCCGATCGCGCGCATCCGGGCGGCGGAGCGGGAGGGCGACCTCACCACCCGGCTCGCTCTGCTTGAGGAGGCGCGCACCCTGCCCTTCCCCGCGGTCTGGGACCAGTACTGCCTCGAGGCCGGCGTACCCGAGGGCGAGCGCTGGCTCGCCGAGGTCAAGGCCTACGAACGCACGGTGCTGAGGCAGCGGGCCAGCTAAGCGGTATCCCCACCAATGCGCTCCCTGCTGGCCACGCTGCTCCTCTCCGCCGCGCTGGCGTCCGCCGCCGAGGTCACGGTCCCCTCCCGCGGCTTCGGCCGCCTCACCGACGGCCGCGAGGCGCAGCTGTATACCTTGGACAACGGCCGCGGACTGGTCGCGGAGATTACCGACTTTGGGGGCATCATTGTCCGCCTGCTGGTCCCGGACCGAACGGGCCGCCAGGCCGACGTCGTGCTCGGAGTGGACTCGGCCGCCGAGTTCGAGGCCAAGGCCGCCGGCTTCAATTCCGTGATCGGGCGCTACGCGAACCGCATCGCCGGCGGGCGCTTCAGCCTCGACGGACAGACCTACCACTTGGAGACCAATTCGAATTCCGGCGGCGTGCCGGTGCACCTCCATGGGGGCCGCCTCGGCTTCAACCGCCGGCTCTGGACCGCCACGCCGACGACACGCGAAGGACTCCCCGCGGTGCGGCTCCGCCTCACGAGTCCGGACGGGGACCAGGGTTATCCCGGCAAGTTGCAGGTCGAGGTGCTCTATTCCGTAACCGCCGATGGTGGACTGCGCCTCGACTATGCGGCGACCACCGACCGCCCGACCCCGCTTAATCTGACGAATCACGCCTACTTCAACCTCAAGGGCGAGGGCGAAGGGGACATCCTCGACCACGAGCTCACCCTCCACGCCGCCCGATACACGCCCGTCACGCCGGCCCAAATCCCCACCGGGGAGCTCGCGCCGGTCGCCGGCACGCCCTTCGACTTCACCCGTCCCCGGCGGATCGGGGAGCGCATCGCGGGGGATCACCCCCAACTGGCGATCGGACGCGGCTACGACCATAACTTCGTGCTCGATCACCGGGGCGCGGAACCCGGCCTAGCGGCTATCGTCCGCGAGCCGATCTCCGGGAGGGTGCTCGAGGTGCTGACGACGGAGCCCGGCGTGCAGTTGTTCACGGCCAACCACTTCGCAGGCCGTCTGACCGGCAAATCCGGGCGCCCCTACCCGCGCTTTGCCGGCTTTTGCCTGGAGACCCAGCACTTCCCAGACAGCCCCAACCAAACGGGCTTCCCGAACACCATCCTGCGCCCCGGCCAGACTTTCCGCTCGGCGACGGTATTTCGCTTTTCCGCCCGCTGAGCGCGGCCAGCGATGCGGCTTGGCCTCTTTTGGAACTTGGAAACGAAACCATGGACGGCACCGGCGGAGTTGGTAGTGAAGAAGTTGACGCGCTAAAGTATTTTTCCTCAGTGGGTAGCGTGTCCTATTTGGAATAATTCCAATTCCAAGTTGCAACTTGGAACCATTCCAATTCGGTCATTGGGACGTCTTTCATCTCCCGCCGATGCAACCGCTTCCCCCCGCCGAATCCCTCAACCAAAGACTTGCGGATATCGGTCTCCGCTCCACTCCCCAGCGCGAGGTAGTGTACTCGGAGCTCCTCCGCAAGCGGGACCATCCGACCGCCGAGGAGGTATTTGCCCGGGTCAAGTCGGAGCTTCCCACCATCTCCCTCGCGACGGTCTACAACTGCCTGGAAACCCTCGTGCAATGCGAGCTGGTACGGGCGGTGAACTTCGAGCGCAGCCCGACGCGGTACTGCCCGAACCTGCGGCCGCACGCGCATTTTCACGACGAACAGACCGGCCGCACCTACGACATCGACTTGCCGCCGGCCGTACTCTCCGAGGTCAACCAGGTCCTCCCGGCCGGCTTCGACGCCTCCTCCGTCGAGATCACCTTCCGAGGCCAGGCCCGCCCCGCTTCCTGAACCCTTCCTTTACCGAACCAATGGCCTCGCTCGTCATCCACGACCTCCACGTCTCCATCGGCGACAGACCCATCATCAAGAACCTGTCTCTTACCGTAAACAGCGGTGAAGTTCACGCCATTATGGGGCCGAACGGCACGGGCAAATCGACCCTCGCCAAGGTCATTGCCGGGCATCCGGATTACACCGTGACTGGCGGGGACGTGCTCCTCGATGGCCGCTCCGTGCTTGAGCAGGAGGCGGACGAGCGCGCCCGCGCCGGGCTCTTCCTCGCGTTCCAGTACCCGAGCGAGATCCCCGGGGTTTCGATCGCCAATTTCCTGCGTGCCGCCGTTCAGGCCCGGTTGCCGGAGGGGGAAGAAATCGACGCCACCGCCTATTATAAGCGCCTCTATGCGAAGATGGACCTCCTAAAGATCGAACGGAAGTTCACCTCTCGGGCGGTCAACGAGGGCTTCTCCGGCGGCGAAAAGAAGCGCTGCGAGATCCTCCAGATGGCGATGCTTGAGCCGAAGATGGCGGTGATGGACGAGACGGACTCCGGACTCGACATCGACGCCCTGCGCATCGTCTCGGACGGCGTGAACGCCCTGCGCGGCCCAGGCCTTGGCGTGCTGATGATCACCCATTACCAGCGGCTGCTGAACCACATCGTGCCAGACTTCGTGCACGTGATGTACGACGGCCGGATCGTGAAGAGCGGCGACAAGTCCCTCGCCTTGGACCTCGAGTCACGGGGCTACGACTGGGTGAAGCAGGAGCTCGCCGCCCTCCCCGCCTGAACCTCGGCGCCCCACCATGAAGAGCCTTACCGACAGCGGCTCCGCCGCCACCGTGGAAAATCCCATCGCCGGGATCGACCAGACCAAGGGCGATTTCACCTACGATGTCGCCTATGAGTTCGACGCGGGCACAGGCCTCAGCGAGCGGACCATCGACTACATCAGCTCCGTTAAGAAGGAGGCGGACTGGATCCGGGCCTTCCGCCGTCAGGCGCTGCAGGTCTTCCAGTCCAAGCCAATGCCCACCCACTGGGCCACGCGCGACCTCGAAAACATCGATTTCGACCGCATCCGCTACTACCTCGCGAGCGGCCAGAAGCCGAAGCGCACCTGGGACGAGGTCCCCGAGGACATCAAGCGCACCTTTGAGCGCCTGGGCATCCCGGAGCAGGAGCGGAAGTTCCTCGCCGGGGTTGAGGCGCAGTTCGACTCCGAAGCCGCCTACTCGAACATCAAGGAGATCGTCGCCAAGCAGGGCGTTATCTTCGTGAACTCGACCGAGGGGCTCCGGGAGCATCCGGACCTGTTCCGCCGCTGGTTCGGCAAGGTCATCCCGACGGGAGACAACAAATTCTCCGCGCTCAACAGCGCCGTGTTCTCCGGCGGCTCCTTCATCTACGTGCCGCCCGGGGTGAAGGTCGCCCAGCCGCTTCAGGCTTACTTTCGGATCAACGCCGAGAACTTCGGCCAGTTCGAGCGCACCCTGATCATCGCCGATGAGGGTTCCGAGGTCACCTATATGGAGGGTTGCACCGCGCCTAAGTTCTCCACTGCCACGCTGCATAGCGCCGTGGTCGAACTGGTCGCGTTAAAGGGGGCGAAGATCCAGTACATCACCGTCCAGAACTGGGCGAACAACGTGTTCAACCTCGTGACCAAACGCGGGCTCGCCCACGCGGAGGCCGAGATCAAGTGGATCGACTGCAACATCGGCTCCCGGCTCACGATGAAGTACCCAGGCGTCGTGCTGAAGGGCCGAAAGGCGCGCGGGGAGGTCATCTCCATCGCCCTTGCCAACGACGGTCAGCATCAGGACACCGGGGCAAAGATGATCCACGCCGCGGACGAGACCACCTCCAACGTGGTCTCCAAATCCATCAGCGTAGGCCAGGGCCGCGCGACCTACCGTGGCCAGGTGCACATCCCGAAACGCCTCCGCGGCTGCCGGAACAACACCGAGTGCGATGCGCTGCTGATCAACACCAACAGCCGCACCGACACCTATCCCGCCATCACCGTCCGCGGTGACCGCAACTCGATCCAGCACGAGGCCAGCGTCTCCAAGGTCAGCGAGGATATGATCTTCTACATGCAGCAGCGCGGCCTCAGCGAGGGCCAAGCGATGAGCCTGGCGGTCAACGGCTTCATCAACGACCTCGCCCGCCAGTTCCCAATGGAATATTCCGTCGAGCTGAAGCGGCTGATCGATCTTGAGATGGAAGGTAGCGTCGGTTGACCCGCGCTCCGCGATGACCACCACGACCGCCCCCCTCCCACCCGGGACCGTCGGCGCCTTCACTCGCGCCGCCTTCGAGGCCCACCTTGCGTCCTTGCCTCCGCTCCCCGAGTGGTGGCTTGCCCGCAAACGGGCCGCCTTCGAGCATTTCGCCGCCCTGCCGCTGCCCGTCCGGAATGACGAGGCCTGGCGTTTCAGCAACGTGTCCGGGCTCACCCTCGACGGCTTCGCGCCGCCCGCCACCGCCCGCGCCGTCCCCTTCGCCAGCATCGGGATCCGCAAGGCGGCGCGGCTCATCTTCGCCAACGGTCGCCTCTTCTCCCGGGAGATCCTCGACTCCAATCTCGAGCGTCGGGGCGTGGTGGTCGACACAATCCAAAACGCCCTGCGCGAGCACGGTGACTTGGTGCGGGATCACCTGCTTGCCCAGCCGGCCCGCCTCGGCTCCGACAAGTTCTCTGCGCTCCACCAGGCCTTCCTCGTTGACGGCGCCTTCGTCTATGCGCCCCGTGGGGTCGAGGTGGAGTTGCCGATCGGCATCTTCTCGTTCGCGCTCGGCGACCAGGCCGCCACTTTCCCCCATACGCTCGTTGTCGCCGACGAAGGCGCGCGGGTCACGGTCATCGATTACTTCGGGTCCCAGGACGACACGGAGCGTCAACTGGCCATCGGCGCCAACGACCTTTACGCGGGCCACGGCGCGCGGATCACTTACGTGGGCAAGCAGGACTGGAGCCACCAAGCCCTCGCTTTGCAGTCCAATTCCACCGTGGTGCGCCGGGATGCGTGCGTGCAATCGCTCAACGTCCACCTCGGCGCCCGCCAGGCCCGGCATGAATCCCACTCGCAGCTTCAGGCGCCCGGGGCGATCTCGGAGATGCTGTCGCTGACCGTCGCGCGGGGCGACCAGGAGTTCGACCAGCGCACCCTGCAAATCCACCAAGCGCCGCACACCCGCTCGGATCTCCTCTACAAGAACGCCCTGTTGCAGCGCGCGCGGACCATTTTCTCGGGCCTGATCGTCGTCGATCCGGACGCCCAGAAGACGGATGCCTACCAGAGCAACCGCAACCTGATGCTGAGCGACGAGGCAGAGGCCAACTCCCTGCCCGGGCTCGAGATCCAGGCGAACGACGTCCGCTGCACCCACGGCGCCACCACGTCCCGCATCGATTCGGAACAGGAGTTCTACCTGCAGGCCCGCGGCATCACCAAGCGCGCGGCCGACGAGCTCCTCACGTTCGGTTTCTTCGAGGAGGTGCTCAACCGCCTTAGCCAGGATGACCTGCACACGGCGCTCCGCACGCTGATCCAGTCGAAGTTCTCCGGGGAGAAAGTCATCCGATGAACCGCGAGCGCACCCTTTCGCGCGACGTCGTCGCGACGCAGATTCCCTCCGGGGACAAGCAGACGCTGCCGCAGAACGGCCGCGTGTTCCTGCACCAGACGCTCGGCGGGAGCTACACGGTGCAAACGGATTTCGGCTTGTTCCGCATCGACGGTCACGACGGGGACGCGCTGGGCGAGCAGGTCACCGCAGCCGCGGTTGCCGGCTCCACCCTCGCGGATGGGGCGCCAGACCCGGAGGCCGTCTGGGCCCAGCTGCGGCAGGTCTATGACCCGGAGATTCCAGTGAACATCGTCGACCTCGGCCTCGTATACACGATGGAGGTCGTGAAGGTGACCGAGCCCGAGGCCGGCTACCGCGTGGACGTCGCGATGACCCTCACCGCGCCCGGCTGCGGGATGGGCCCGGCGATTGCCGAGGATGCGAAGGGGAAGATCCTGCTGGTACCGGGCGTGAGCGCGGCCGACGTGCGGATCACTTGGGACCCACCCTGGAACCAGCAAATGATATCCGAGGAAGGGAAAATGAAGCTGGGGCTCATCTGAGCCCTGGTGGATCGAGGCCCGGTCGCGACCCGCGCGAGAAAATCCTTCCCACGCGTGAAGCCACGCTGCACAACCACGGCGTGTCCTCCCCCCAGATCATCGGCTCCGCGGAGGTCCAGGCCGCGATCGCCAGGCTGGCCGCCGCGATTGCGGCACGCCACCCCGACCCGCGGGGCCTCCTGCTACTAGGCATTGCCAACGGCGGGATCGAACTCGCCCGCCGGCTGGGGAAACGGCTGCGCCTGACCGCCGGCATGGTCGACATCGCCTTCCACCGCGATGACTTCAGCTCCCATCCGATCCCGAAGGAAACCACCTCCAGCCGCATCCCGGGCGAGGTGCAGGGAGCGACGGTGATTTTGGTGGACGACGTCCTCTTCACCGGCCGGACGGTGAAGGCCGCCCTCAACGAGATCTTCGACCACGGCCGGCCCGAGGCAGTCGAGCTCGCGGTCCTGGTCGACCGCGGCTGCCGGCGCCTACCCTTCGCTGCTGACCACCTCGGGCTGCGGCTGCCCGCCGCCGAGAGCCAGCGGATCTCTGTCCGCCTCGATGCCGCCGACCCGCGGCGAGACGAGATCCGCATCGCGCCGTCCAAACGCTGACCCCTCGCGACACCCTATGTCCTGGCAACGCCGCCACCTGCTCACCGTCGAGGAGCTCACCCTCACGGAACTGGAGCAGATCCACGCCACCGCCGCCGCTTTTAAGCGCACCCTGAGCCGCAACATGCGCAAGGTGCCGGCCCTGCGCGGCAAGACCATCGTCAACCTCTTCCTCGAGCCCAGCACCCGCACGCGGATGGCGTTCGAGATGGCCGCGAAACGCCTCAGCGCCGACGTGATCTCGCTCGACGGCGCCAGCAGCAGCACCACGAAGGGCGAGACCTTGCGGGACACCGCCGAGAACATCCAGGCGCTGCAGGCGGATATGATTGTCATCCGCCATGCCGCTGCCGGATCGCCCCTCTACCTGTCCCGATTGCTCGACATTCCGGTGATCAACGCGGGCGACGGAGCGCACGAGCACCCGACCCAGGGCCTTCTCGACACGTTCACGATGAAGGAGCACCTCGGCTCCCTGAAGGGTCGCAAGGTGGTGATCCTCGGGGACATCCTTTTCAGCCGCGTCGCCCGCTCCAACATCCACGCCCTGACCAAGCTCGGCGCGGACGTGACGCTCGTCGGCCCCTCCACCCTCGTGCCGGCCTGGTTCACCCACCTGGGCGTCGAGGTTAGCCACGACCTCCGCGGCGCGCTGGCGGACGCGGAGGTCGTGATGCTGCTGCGCATCCAGCACGAGCGGCAGGCCGCCGGCCACTTCCCTTCCCTCGGCGAATACACGGGAATGTTCGGGCTGAACAAGACCCGTGCCTCGTGGCTCAATCCCAAGGCCATCATCATGCACCCCGGACCCATCAACCGGGGGGTGGAGATCGACAGCGAGCTCGCCGACGGCGAGCGCAGCGTGATCCTCGAGCAGGTGACAAACGGCATCGCTTTGAGAATGGCCGTCCTCTACCTTTGCGCCGGTGGTCAGCCGGAACAGGCCAGCCCCGTCGCCTAGGAAACGTCATGCCCGCTCTCTGGATTCAAAACGCCCGGGTGATCGATCCCGCGTCGCGCCGCGACGCCCCCGGGGACCTCTTTCTCGACCAGGGCCGGTTCGTCGCCCCGCTCTCCGCCGCGGCGCGGAAACGAGCCCGCCGGATCAACGCCCGCGGCCTCGTAGCTTGCCCTGGCCTCGTCGACGTGCACGTACACTTCCGGGAGCCCGGCCAGACCCACAAGGAGACCATCGCCACCGGCTCCCGCGCCGCGGCGGCCGGCGGCTTCAGCACCGTGGTCTGTATGCCGAACACCTCCCCGGTCGCCGACAACAGCGGGACCATCCAGCTGATGAAGGACGTGATTGCGCGGGACGCGGTCGTGCGCGTCCATCCCACCGGCTGCATCACCGTGGGGATGAAGGGCCAGGCCCTCGCGCCTATCGGATCCCTGAAGCGTGCTGGCGTGGTCGCGATCACCGACGACGGCGAATGCGTGCAGTCGAACGACCTGATGCGCCGGGCGGTGGAATACGCCCGGATGTTCTCCCTGCCGGTGATGGACCACTGCCAAGATTACTCGATGACCCAGGGCGCGGTGATGAACGAGGGCGTGGTCTCCACCCGCCTCGGCCTGCGCGGCTGGCCCCACGCCGCTGAGGACATCATCGTCGCGCGCAACATCATCCTCGCTGAGCAGACCGGCGCCCACATCCACCTCCAGCACATCTCGTCGCGCTACTCCGTGGACCAAATCCGGCGCGCCAAGGCCCGCGGCGTGCGCGTCACCGCTGAGGCCACGCCACACCACCTTGCCCTGACCGAGGAGGCGCTCGCCGGCTACGACACGCACTTCAAGATGAACCCGCCCCTGCGCACCGAGCCGGACCGCCAGGCGCTGATCGCCGGCCTGCGCGACGGCACTCTCGACATCATCGCCACCGACCACGCGCCGCACACCGACTACGAAAAGGACAAGGAGTTCGACTACGCGCCAAACGGGATCCTCGGCCTCGAGACGGCCTTGCCCGTCTGCTTGGACGTGCTGGTGCGCCAAGCGCGCTTCAAGCTCAGCCGCGTGGTCGACCTGATGACCCGCGGACCCGCCGCGATCGTCGACCTACCGGCCGGCACGCTCGCCGAGGGAGCCGCCGCCGATGTCTGCCTGTTCGACCCGGAGGAAATCTGGCGTTACAACGCCGTGGCCGGACAGAGCAAGTCCTCGAACTCGCCATGGTCGGGCCGCGAGCTCCGGGGCCGGGTGCGCACGACCATCGTCGGTGGCAAGGTCGTTTACGCGGACGGGCGCATCACCGTGTGAGACGGACTCCGGCCGCGCGCGACGACCGTGACGCCCCCGCTTTCAGCCTTCGCGACGCTGGTGCTGGTGTTCGAACTGGGGTGCGTCGCCGCTGGCGTAGTATTGCTCTGGCGGAACGTGCTCTCCCCGGCCGCGCGCGCGGAGCCGCTCCGGCTGCGCGCCTGGGACGCGCCTTGGCCCGAGTTCCTCGCCTTCTTGGCGAGCCTCCTGCTCGGCACCTTGCTCCTCGCCGCGCTCGCGGGCCTCGGCGCCCGCCAGGCGGGCCTAGCTGGGCACGCCGCGACGATCGCCAACGGCGCGGGAGCGCAACTCGGGATGCTCCTCGGGGTTTTTCTCCACCACCGCGTGCTGGGACCCGCTACGGGAGACACGCGCGCGCCCGCCAGGATGCTCCTGGGCTCCGGCGTGGCCGTCTTCCTCGCCGCCCTGCCGCCGCTGCTGCTCACGGCGCAACTTTGGGAATTCGCGCTGCGCGCGGCCGGCCTGCCTACGGCGCGTCAGAACCTGATCCGCATCCTCACCGAGATCGAGTCGCCCGTTCTCTTCGCCGCGATGGTGATCCTCGCCGTCCTCATTGCCCCGGTCACCGAGGAGCTGGTCTTCCGCGGGGGCGTTTTCCGCTACCTGCGGACCCGCTGGCCGCGCTGGCCGGCGATCCTGCTACCCGCCGCTTTCTTCGCGGCGCTCCACGTCAACTGGTCCACCCTCGAGGGTCTCTCCAGCGCGCTGCCGCTGGTCGTGCTCGCGGTGTTCTTTTCCCTCGCCTATGAACGGACAGGACAACTCGGCACGGCGGTCGTGGCGCACGCCTGCTTCAACCTGAACACGCTGCTCGTGCTTTTCGCCGGGCTGGGCCCCTGAGTCGCGTGCACCCCTTTGCTCCCGGCCCCCGCGATCGCGTCGACGCACTCGGCGAGCGCGGCCTGATCGCCTCCATCGGTCGCTGGCTGGGCACCGCCTGCCCGGCCGCTCCCGCAGGCATCGGGGATGACTGCGCCGTGCTGCCGCCGGCCAGGCATCGGCAGCTCCTCACCGTGGACCCCGTGATTTTCGGCCGCCACTTCGACGCCGCGGTGCAACCGGCAGCCGTGGGCGCCAAGCTGCTCAAGCGCAACCTGAGTGACATCGCGGCGATGGGCGGCCGGCCTCGGGCCGCCGTCGTTTCCCTCTGCCTCGATCGCGCCACCCGGGTCAGCTGGCTGAGGGAATTCCACCGCGGGCTCGCCACCGCTGCCCGGCGCCACGGGGTTGCCATAGTCGGGGGCGACGTTGCGGAGGTCCCCGGCGCCCTGATCGCGAGCCTCACCCTGCTGGGCGAGGCGGATGGCGAACGCGTACTCATTCGACAGGGCGCGCGGAGCGGTGACTGGATCGCCGTCACCGGCCGGCTCGGCGGCAGCCTCGCTTCGGGGCACCACCTCCGATTCACGCCCCGACTCGCCGAGGGCAGGTGGCTCGCGCGTCGAGGCGAGATCCGTGCGATGATGGATGTAAGCGATGGACTGGCGAAGGATCTGTCCGCGCTGACGCCCCGTGGCACCCGGGCTGCGCTCGACCTTACGGCTATTCCCCGGCGCCGCGGCTGCACCCTCGCGGCCGCTTTGGGCGACGGTGAGGACTACGAGCTCCTCTGCGTTATCGACGCCCGGGCGAATCTTCGCGCGCTGCAAAACGCGTGGCGGCGGCGTTTCTCAAATCTGCCGCTGACCTTCATCGGAAGATTTCTTAGGAACCGGGGCGGTCAGAACGCGCCGGTTGCCTTGCCCGCTTCCGGCTATGAGCATCTTCGACCAGCTCCGTGAGGGCATCAGCACCCGCGACCCGGTCGCTACGCGTGCGCTCGCGGCGCAGTTCGCTCGGGCGCTGGCCCCGGGAACGGTGCTGGCGCTGCACGGAGATCTCGGAGTCGGCAAGACCACCTTTGTACAGGGTCTGGCCAGCGGGCTCGGTATCACCGCTAAGGTCACAAGCCCCACGTTCAACCTGTTCTCCGTCCACCGGGGACCGGTGAACCTGGTGCACCTCGACGCCTACCGACTCGGTTCCGCACGGGAGTTTGAGGCACTCCTGGTCGACGAGTTCCTCAACCCACCTTGGATTCTAGCGGTGGAATGGCCCGAGCGGATCGCCGAAGCGATGCCCCTAGGCGCGCTGCACCTTGAACTTCGGATCCAGCCGGATCAGAGCCATCACCTCAAGCTCCGCCGCGCGGACGCGGACGAGCTGGCCGCTCAGGCCTGAGCCGTGGGAGGTGTCTCCTCAGAGGGAGGCGCGGATTCCGACGCCGAAGCTTCGGTCACCTCCGGGGTGCCGCCCTCGGTTGATGAGGGGGCCGGCTCGCCACCGGCAGGCGCCGCCGACGCCGAAGCGACCTCGGGGAAGTTCTCGGGATCGTGATCCTCAACCTCGATCTCCTTCTTGCGCGCCTCAACTGTCGGCGGCGGGGCGAAGAGCCGGCCGTCGATGAACTCGGTGACATAGCCCTCGCGGACCAGCCACAGCAGGTCGCCCTGCAGGCGGGCCACCCGAGCGCGATCCTCCGGGGACAGACCGACGGGCGCCACTTCGCGACCCTCGACCGGGGCGGGCGCGGCGGCCGGCTTGAGACCGAGGAACTTACCGGGCAACTCCCCGGCGCGCACCATCGGGTTGGCCTCGATGAAGGCGATCAGGGAGCCAATGCTTTCAGCGAAGGTCTGGCCCGGAACCCGAAACCGGCGCTTCACTGCGCAGACAAAGGAAATACCCTTGGAGCCCTTCTTGAAGATCGTGAAGTGCTCGCGGCGGAGGCGGCCCCGCAGCGCGTTCGCGGTGTCGAGGGGGAAACGGCGCTGCCGGTCGAGGGCGCCCTCGACCGCGCGACGGATCTCCCCGGGGGGCAGGGTCTCGAGGAGTTGACCTTTGAAACGCACGGACTCCGCGGTGCGCACCACCTTGTCCCGGGCTTGCGTCAGTAGGTGCAGGCGGGCATCCTCGAGAGTGTCGAACGCGGGTTCGGCGGGAGCTTCCGCCGCAGGCGTCGGCGCCTCCGGCTCGGGAGCCTCCGCGGACGCCGGCGCCGTCTCTGGTGGAGACTCGGAGGCCGGCGCGGCAGTGGCGGGCGCCGGAGCGGCAACCTTCCAAGTGTAGCGCACCGTGCGCCGCATCCGGTCGAGCCACTGTTTGACGATTTCCGGATCGCGCACCGTCTCAATGCGGCTCTTGAATGCCTCGAAAGGCATCCGGGAACCGACCTTGGCCGCGTAGTGTTGCTGCAAGATCTGGCCGTAGCGGTGGTAATTCGGGGGCCCGAGAAGCTCACCCGTCAGCCCACAGCGATTGATAACTAGGAAGTTTCCTTTCGGCGGATCCACTTCGACCTCTGCCTTGGTAAAGAAGGAATCGAGGTGCCGGGCCAGTACGTGCGCCACGGCGGCCTCGTCGGATTCGAACGGCAACCCGTCGGGGACTGAGACGTGCACCACCGGACGCTGGGGCGCTGGCGCCTCAGCGCCAGCGGAGGTCCGGTCGGCCGCCGCTCGAGGCGCGAGAACGACAATGAAGCGATCGTTCTTGGCGACCACCGTGCGGGCGATCTCGAAAAGCTCCACCGTGCGGCAAGACTTCCGGATCGTCTGCGCCAAGGTCGCGAAACTGCTGTCTTCCGGATAGAAAGTCGCGGTGAAGTAGGGGCTCTCGTAGGGACCGCGATCCGGCAGCGTTCGGCCGGCAAAACCGCCGCCGCCCCGAGGCCCACGGTCCGCAAACTCGCGGCGCGGACCGCGGGAATCCCGAAAGCTCGGTCCCGGCCCGCTCCGTTCGACCGGTCCACCACCACCCGCCGGCCGCCCGCCCTCCCGCGGGCCAGCATCCGCCGAAGGACCTGGTCGTCGGAATCCCCGCCGGTCGCGACGGTCCGGCGCGCTCGCATCCCGCCGGTCGTCCGCGCCACCCCGGTCGCCACTGCGCTGCGGAGCGGAGGGCTTCGCCTGCGACCACTGGGTGCCGAAGCTGAAGCCCTGCAATTGGCTCAGGTCCAGTTTGTTGAAATCGGCGGTCGGTTGGTCCTTTGGATCGGGTGCGTCCATAACGAGAAAAGCGGTCAGAAAGCCGCTTGAGGGCAGTAAAGAGGCATTCGCCGCGCAACAACAAGAGCTTCCTCGCACACAGCCAGCCGTGGCAAGACGTTTCCGGGCCGGGAGGCCCGGGATGGCAATGGCCCCGGGCGCCAGTCACTCGCTCAGCGCAGGAGGTAAACCTCAGCCAGGGCCTCGCCAATCGATCCATCCACGCCGGAAACTTGGAAAGTATAGGGCCCCGGCGCCAGCAGTAGCAGCACGGCCGCGTCCGCACTGCGTTCCGGCCAAGGGAAAGCTCCTGCGGACTCCGCCGCCACGCGTAGGTCATAGGCGACACCGCCATCCGACCAGCCCCGATTCAGGCGCAACAAGCGGTCGCCTTGATAGACGGCGATCTGGGGGCGTTGGAGGGTCTGAGCCACGCCGAAGGCGGCGAGCGCGGGCCCCGCCGCCCGGACCAGCACCCGCGCCGGGGCGTCACCGCCCAGCACAAAGCCGGGAATGAGCATCCGATCATCCTGCCCAACCGGTCCGCGGAGGGAAAGGTTGACCAGCCGGTTGCCGGGATCGCCGCCCAGGGCGTCGTAAGCCTCAAAGAGCCCAACCCCACCCCGGCCCCCGGCGTCCCGCAGGTGCGCGGTGTAAAGTCCGGCTCCCAGCGCGAGCACGAGCGCCGCATCCCGGCTATCGGCTGGGAAGGGGAACGCTCCGACCGCGTCCGCCGTGTCGACTACGGAGGGCCCTGATCCGGCTTGCCCCCAGTTATCGTTCGCGCGCAACGGCGTCGCGCCCGAAAAAATTGTGAGGAACGGATCGGGTAGGAAGTCGGTCACCCCGAATGGCGCGAGCGCAGGTCCGGCGCCGCGGACGAGGTAGGCGCGCGGTGACCGGCCTTCGACCACGAGGCCTGCGATCAGCACCTTTCCGGCGGCCACCTCGGCGCGGCTCGCGAGATTGAGCAATCGCGCCCCGCCGTCGCGCACGTGGGCGGCGCGCCCGGTGCGACCCGCGTCCCGCCGGAAGGCGGGCCACGCGGAGAACGTCGAAAGGGGGGAGCCGTTGCCGCGTAGCTTGTACAACCGGCCGTCTAGCGATCCGAAATACAGCGCCCCGTCCGGCGCCACCAGCACCGAGGACTCGATGTAGTCCCCCGGCGCTGCCCGGGTGTCGAAACGCCAGCGCAGGCCGCCGTCGGTCGGTTGCAGTGCCCGGACCACACCGTCGTCGGCCGCAATAATGATGGTGCCATCCCCGCGCACCGCGGCGGTGGAGGCACTGCTCGAATTTAGGTCAACCCGCCACCGCAGGCGCCCGTCCTCCGGGGCGAGGGAGTAGAAGCGGGTGTCGTCCGAGGCAAAGTAGACGGAGCCGTCAGCCCCGAGGACAGGCGAGGAGAAGATCGCGCCGTTGGTGAAGTACTCCCATCGCTTCACGCCGTCCGGCGCCACGGCGTACATCCGTTGATCCGCCGAGCCGATGTAAATGGTGCCGTCGGCCCCGATCGCGGGTGACCCATCGATCCGCCCACCCGTGCGGAAGCGCCACCGCTCGCGGCCCTCGCGGCTAACTGCATGGAGGGAACCGTCCCGACAACCGACGTAAACCGTGCCGTCTACCGCCACCGCCGGGGAGGACTCGATCCAGTCGCTTACCGCGAAGGTCCAGCGCTCGCGTCCGTCGGGACCGACGGCGTGGAGGCGGAAGCTCCCGGAACCGAAGTAGAGGGTACCGTCAGCGCCGACCGCGGGGGAACTTGAGATGAAGCTGCCCGCGTTGTAGGACCAGCGGATCGCGCCGTTTGCTGCTTGCAGCGCGTAGAGGCGGCCGTCGTGGGAGCCCACGTAGATGATTCCGTCCGGGCCCACCGCCGGGCTGGAATCGACCCAGTCCGCACGGGCCACCGACCATAAAACCCGGCCCGCCGGGGTAACGGCGACGATCCTGCCAGCCGTTGCAGTGGAGACCCCGAGGTAGATGGTACCGCCGTCGGCGCTCAGCGCCGGGGACGAGGAGGTGTAACCCTGCAGCGAAACCATCCACTCGAGGGAACCCTCCTGCGCGCGAACCGGCCGGACCAGCAGCAGGATGAGCGCGGCACCGCCCACGGCCAGCCACCGCGCCGGCGCGAGGTGGCGGTTCAAGGCCTCGCGGAAGGTATGATCTAGAAGCGCCAGATGCAGGGCCCGCTCGAATCACGCCTCCCCCGCCAAGACAAGGCGGAAGCACGTCCCCGCGGCACCGCTGCGCTCCAGTTCAAGACTGCCCCCGGCTTGCAGCGCCAGTTGATGGCTCAGGGCGAGGCCCAGACCGCTTCCGCCCGGCTTAGCGCTCACACACGGCTGGAAGAGCCGGGCGCGCACGGGCTCTGGCAGCCCCACGCCCCCGTCACAGACCCGGAATTCCACGGCCCCCCGCTCACCCATCCGGGTCTCCACGCGTACCCAACCGCCCGCAGGCTGCGCCTCGATCGCGTTCTGGAGCAGGTTCCGCAGCACCAACACGGCTAGGTTTGCGCGACGGCCCGCCAGCTCGACCCCACCCGCACCAGTCGCCTCGAGCGACACGCCGCGCGCACCAGCGTCTGCGTGGACTTTTGTCAGCGCGAGTTGCGGAACCTCCTCGACGGGCAGGAAAAACGCCCCGGCGGACTGCTCGTCCCTCAACACCGCCACAACATCGTTGACCATCGTACGCAGGCGGCGGGTCAGCGCGGAGGCCTCCGCCAATTCCCGGCCGTCCTCTTCGCGCCCCGACTCTGCCTGTCCCGCCACGAACAACTCGAGTCCGGCGAGCGGGTTCTTCAATTCGTGAATGAGATGGGCCGTCACGGTACCGAGTGCCGAGGTCTTCGCCGCGAGGACCAACTCACGGTTCGCCCGCTCGAGATCGGCCGAGCGGGCGCGCAGCTGGGCGTTCATCACGGTCAGGCGCCGGAAGGCCCACGCGAGTCCCAACCCGATGACGAGCGAACCCGCGCCCCAGCCGGCGAGCGCCTGCACCCAGAGACGACGGTCGTGACCCTTGAGCTCGCGGCGGGCCGCGCCACTCTCGAGCCAGAACTGGGCGGCGCCCGCAACCCCCGCGGCGCCGGGGCGGCGCAAGGGAACCCATGCCTCCAGCACCTCGCCGGAGTCTTCCGGCGGAACGAGCAGGAGGTCGCCGGCCGGAGCCGGGCTGAGGCGGGCAAAGGATTCCCCGGCAACCACCCGGCGCCAATCTTCCCGTTCGGGTGGCGGGAGTTCCCCGACAACCCCGTCGGCCGCGTTCAAGTTGCCCCGGCCGTCGAAAACCCGCACGGCGATCACGCCCCGGTACCTGGCCGCCTGCAACACCGTGACGAGGAGAGCACCGGGCACCTCCGCCACGGACAGGGCGCCGTACTCGGCCGCCCAGGTGTCCAGTTGCAGGGCCGCCACCGCCGCCAGGGCATCCGCCTCCCGCCGCAGGATCTGCTCGCGCAGGCCGAAGCGCACCTGGCCGGCAACCAACGCCACCACCGCCCCGAAGATCAGGATCGTCAGCAAAGCCCCGCTCAGCATCGGGGCGGGCCAGCGGCGCGACGGGAGAGCAGGGACGGGCATTGGGGAGGACTTACCTCTCCCAGCCGCGGCGCAGGGCTAGCAAGCCTTCGTTGACCCGGTAGGCTCCCAGCGGGTCGTTGGAGCGCACGTGTTCCCGCGAAGCGACGGCCATCAGCGACCAATCCCCCGCGAGGCGGCGCTCGGCGCGGAGCGAGCCCGTGACTTCCGTGCGCCACCGCGCGGGCGGATCAATGCCCAAGCCCACCGTCTGCACGCCGAAACGCAAATCCCGCAGCGACGCCTCCGCGCGGATCTTCCACCGATCATCGGACCATTCCAACTGCTGCTCCCATCGCCACTCGCGGTGAGCGAAGTAATCCGAGCCATTATCGCCCAGCCGCCGGCCGCCAACCCGGCCGGTGGTACGCCAGCGTTCCCCCCGACCCCAGCGGAACGAAACGCTCATTTCACCTTCCGTCTCGGCGAAACGGAGCCGTGTCCCGAGGAGCGGCCGACCCGCTGCGGAATACTGGACCCGGCGCGCATAGGCCCGCTCGCGCTGCCAGAGCGAAACCTTGCCCTCCCAAGCGGGCGCAGGGCGCCAGCCGAACCGCAACAAACCTCGGATGACCTCCGCGTCGTTAACCCCATCCTCGTGGCGCACCCGGTCCCCGGCCACCTGCGTCTCGGCGTGCCACCGATCCGCGAACTCCCAGCGGACCTGCGGACCGCTCAGGACCCCCGCCAGCCGCGTCTCGACGATCACACGCTCGACGTCGGTGTCTGACACGTCGAGGACCCGATCGTCGTAGTACGCGCTCACCGGCAGGGACAATTTCCAGCTGCGAGCAGGACGCCACGCCGGTTCGCCCTGTAGCCAGGCCGAGGCCTCCCCGTGCACGGTCCGGCCGGACCAGAAGCGACGGCCCTCAGTCTGCAAGAAAAAGGAGGTCTCGAGGCCCCGGCTAGGCGTCCGGAGGAGCAGCAGCTCGGCGGCGGCGTGCAGGAACCCGCTGCGCTCTTCGGCCGTGGAACTGAGCAGCAGGTTGTCGCGGTACCCGACGCCCGTCTCGAGCGCAGCGGACCAACCCCAAGTAGGCAACGGGGGCGGCTCCGGCGGGCTGGTGGCCGCCCGTCCGGCCATTAGCGCACCGGCGCAGGCGACCAGCCCGAGAGGGAGGGGATGCGCGAAAGATATCAGAAGGGGACGCAGAGGATGTGAAAGTGAAGGCGCCCCGCTTGACTTCAAGCCCTCGGGCTGACCCGGCGGGCGTCAGAAGGCAAAAGGGCGGTCGCCCGGAGGCAACCGCCCTTTGACTGATATTACGCTAGTATTACGCCAAAAATCACCGCTTGCCGGTCACCGACTGCCGCTGCCGGCGCTGTTCCTCGCGAATCTGCTTGTGGAGCGCGCTCTGCGCGGCCTCGAACTCACGCTTCTGCTCCTGCAACCGCTCGAGGACAGCCTTGCGCTGCTCCTCCCCCGCCTCCCGCAGTTCGCGGACCAGAGCCTCGTGCGTTGAGATCATCCGGTCCCGCTGGGATTTGACCTGCTCCAGCAGACGCTGCAGCTCGGGGACTCCGGAGGTCGCCTTGGCCGTTGCTGCCGGAGCCTCCGCGCCCCACCCCAACTGCCCCGTACCCAAGAGGGCGTACAGCGCCACGACGCCGCAGCAGAGGGAGAGAGAACGGAGGGCCTTCACACTTCCAAGTCTGCAACTCCCGTGCCAACTCGGCTTAAATTCATTATCAATTGTTTGTTAAACTTTTACAAAACCGACGCAGCAAAGCGCTTCGGTCCGGATTGGTCATCGCGGCCCATTCATGCCCCTTCCAACGGGGAATTTTCCCCAGCTACCCTTTCCTCGGCGGCAGTTTTCAGCCGATAGCGTACCACATCCCGGGAAACGCCGAGCAGCCGGGCGGCCCCGGAAACGTTGCCTCCCGCCTGACGCAGCGCCCGCTGGACTATCGTGTCGATCGCGCGCTCGAGAGAGAACCCGGTTTCGGGAAAGACAAAGTCTGTGGGGAACGAAAGCGCCTCGAGGATCAAAGGGCTTCCCCCCCGACCCGCCCCGCCGCCCAAGTGGGGGAAACTCAGTCCCGCCTCGCCCCCGAGCACCACCGCCCGTTCGATCTCGTGCGCCAGTTCCCGCACATTGCCCGGCCAACGATGGGCCACCAGTCGCCGGCGCCCCTCCGCCGGGATCCCGCCTGCCTTAAGGCCGTACCGACGTGCCACCCGGCGCAGTAATTCCTCCGCAAGGTTTACGATATCCTCGCCGCGTTCGCGCAACGGGGGCAGGCGCACCCGGAAAAGGTCAAGTCGCTGCCGCAAATCCTCGCGAAAACGCCCGCTCGCGACGAGGGCGCCCAGATCGGCGTTGGTGGCGGCGATGATGCGCGCGTCCACCGGCACGGGGCGGGAGGCTCCCACCCGGCGGAGGGCCCGGTCTTCAAGGGCGGTGAGCACCTTCGCCTGGAGCGGGAGCGCGAGGCTGGGCAACTCGTCGAGGAACAGGCTGCCGCCGTCCGCGGCCTCCATCAGGCCGATGCGGGACGCCTTGGCATCTGTGAACGCTCCCCGCTCGTGACCGAACAACTCCGCCTCCGCGAGCGCCTCCGGCAGCGCGGAACAGTTGAGCTCGACCAGCGGCGCCTCCGCGCGGGGGCCGTGGCGGTGGATCCATCGCGCCACGGCCGTCTTGCCCGTTCCGGTCTCGCCCTCGATCAGGACCGGGGGCAGATATTCCCCGAGCCGGCGGTCCGCTGCCGTTATCCGCAGGAGTTGCTCGTGGAGGCCAGCGAGGCTCGCGCCGAACACCAGCTCCGTATCCTGCCCGCGCCGGAACTCCTCCACCCGGCGGCTCTGGCGGCCCCGGCGCGCCGCGGCGAACCGCAACGGGACCTCCGCCGGGTCGAAAGGCTTGACCAGATAATCGGCCGCCCCCGCCTTGAGCGCCTCTACAGCGCCAGCCACCCCGCCCTCCGCCGTCATCACAACCACGGACGTCGTCGGCGGGAAGGCCTTCTCGCGCAGCAGGTCGATGCCCCGGCCGTCCGGCAGGTTCACATCGATCAGGGCCGCCTCGAACGCGAGGGTGCCCAGCGCCTGCCGGGCTGCCGCCACCGACGTCACCGCGGTCACCTCCGCCTGCTCGCGCTCGAAGAAGGCGGTCAGGCGCCGCCGCAGCAAGGCATCATCCTCGAGCAGGAGCAGGGTGAGGCCGGCCAGGGGTGACTTGGACATAACTGTAGCTTGCGCGGCGGGGGTCGCGGCACCACCCCAAAGCGCGCCTCAGCGCGGCGGCGCGGGGGCGGCCACTCGCTCGATGAGGGGGGCGAGGCCGCTGAGCCGGACGCTGAGGTGGGGCGTGGAATCGAAGAGCGCAAGGAACTTGCTGCGCCGCAGGGTGAGCAGCGAGCGGGCGGCGGCCTGCTGGGTCGCATCGAGCCCGTAGTCGCGGGTCAGCATCTCCAGCCGCGGGGTGACCGTAACCTTGAAGTAAACCCAAGTGAGGGAGCGCTCCTGTTCCCGATGGATCTCCTCGTTGGAGAGCGGCTCGCTTTTCGCCGCGCGCTTAGCGTCGCGTTCAGCGTAACGGCGCTGGGAGGCGAGGTACTTCTCGCCCTGAGCCGAAGGCAGCAGCTGGACGAACTCGCGGTCGAACTCCGCGTCGATCTCCTGCATCCGGGCGCTGTAGGCCTCGATCTGCGGCCGCAGCTTGTGGATCTCTGCGACCAGCCGGGCGCGATCCAATTGGCGCTCCCCGCGACGCTCCCCAGCGGAGGGGGCAGGACGCGCGAACTCCTGCGCGAGCGCAACGGGCGCAGGCGGGACCGCCGGGCCGGGCTCGGTGATCCAGCGGGCGGCGTAGCCGGCGATAAAGACGGCCACCGTGATGAAAGCGACGAGCAGACGCTGGCTCATCGCGCTCCCATGCCCAGGCCCTGCGCCGCGGCCACGATCTGGCTCCATTCGGCCAGGTTGCGGGCGTCCGCCGCCGCCAGTTCGTAATCGTGGAAAAGGATAACCGCCGCAAGGCAGGCGGCGGCGGCGAGCGCGCTGAGCGCCAGCTGGCTGCCGTAGGAGGGGATCTCGAGCCGGTCCCATGCGGCGGCTAGCACCCGGTCGGCGAAGCCCGGGCGCAGGCAATCGGCCGCGGCGTCGCGCAGCCAGTGCCAGGCCCGCGGAGGGGTGCCGTGCGCCGAGCGCAGCACGCGCTCCGCGAATCCGCCCCCCAGCCGCGCGGCGGCGTGGGCGTAAAGACGGGACCAGGCCTCTTGCTCAGGCTTCCTGTTCACGGGTGGTAATGCTCGCGTAATTGCTCCCGGGCTCGGTAAAGGCGCGCCTTCACGGCGGCAACACTCGTGTCGAGAATTTCGGAAATCTCCGCGTGGCTGCGACCGTCCTGCACCAGCGCCAGTAGGGCCCGGTCCTGGGGCCGGAGCTGTCCCAAGGCGTGCCGGAGCGCGTCGAGTTCCTCCGAGTCCACCGCGCCGGGGGGTTCCGGGATGTTCTCGTGCTCCTCCGCGAAGGGCAGGAAGATTCGCCGGAGGCGCTGCCGACGCAGCTGGTCGATGCAGGTGTTCCGCGCGAGGCGGAACAGCCAAGACTCAAACTGGGCCGGCGCCTGCAGGCGGTCCACCGCGCGGATCATCTTGATGAAGATCTGCTGGCAGAGGTCCTCGACCACGTCGCTCCGGTTGGTCATCGCGAAGACGAAGCCCGCCACCCGGTGCTGATAGGCCACGATGAGCTCACGCTGCGCGGACTCGTCGCCCCGCTGGGCCCGACGCACCAAATCGACCAGTGCCGCGGATGAGGATGGATGCATGCGTGCTGCATGACTGCCCGTAGCCAGACGTGGGAATCGCCGGAAAGATACGCGCAAGCAAGGCGCAACCTTGCCATCCCCCGGTTCCTTCGCCTCCGTAGACCCGCGTTCCCCATGCCGCACCGATTCCCTCCCCGCTCTCTGCTCCTTGGCTCCGCCACCCTCCTGCTCGCCGCCTGCGGCACCGGTACCGCCCCCCGGGACCTAATGCTGGAGGAGGCCGCCCGCGACGGGACCGTAGAACGCCCGGTGGCGATGCGCGGTGAAACCGCCTTTCTGGAAGGCAAGCTCGCCGCCGTCGCGACGGTGAGCCGCGGCTTTGATCGCGGCGTGCGCACCCCGCGCGGCCGGCCCGGCGCCCCTGAAGGCGCGTTCGAAGAACCCGGCCGCCGCCGCCGGGACGATGCCGGCGCTTTCAGCGAAGTCTACTATCTCGGCGGAGCCGGCGACTCGGAGGAGGAGCAGAAGGAGGCGATGCAGGATTATATCCGCCAAGCCCGCGCCCGCCGGGCGGCCGGTAGCCCGATGCCCCCCGTGACCCTGAAAGTCGCCTTCGAGAACCGGGGCGATGTCCCCTTGGAAATCGAGGTCACGGACGTTAATTCCGATCTGGGGAACTTCGCGGTCCGCCCGCCCAAGCTGACGATCGCGCCGGGGGCGAGCGGCGTCCTCGAGCCGATGATCTCGCAACTCGGTGTCACCAGCGACGAGATTCCCATGGTGCTCGCGCTACGCAGCGGCGGGCGCAAGGAAAAGCAGGTCGTGGTGGTGAAGAACGTGCTCGCCCGCTCGCTCCGCCAGGATTTCGAGCAGCTGAAGCGCTGATCAGGCGCCCAGCATTCGAACCCTGCGGTCCTTCCGGGGGAACTGCAGGGTCACGCTGGTGCCCCGCCCCTCCTGACTCTCGATCCCGATCTGGCCGCCGTGATCGCGCATAATTCGCTGCGCGATCATCAGGCCCAACCCGTTCCCGCCCGGCTTGGTGGTGTGGTAGGGCTCAAACAGCCGCACGAGGTCTTCTGGCTTGATGCCGTTGCCACTGTCCGCGAAGACGAGCAAGACGTGGTCGTCGTCGGTCCGCGCTCGGATGCGCAGGCGCCCGCCCGGCTGCATCGCCTCGGCCGCGTTCTTGGTCACGTTGAAGATCACCTGCTTGATCTGGTTCCGGTCCGCGAGGACGAGGGGCAGGCCGGTCGCCTCGACCTCCACCGCGATGCCCCGGTCGGCCAGTTCCCGGTGCTGGAAACGCAGCACCTCGGCGAGGATCTCCGCGAGATCGGTCTCCGCGAGGTCCGGCGGGCGCGGGCGGATTGCCTCGAGGAAATTGCTGATGATGCCGTCCAACCGCCCCACCTCGGAGCGGCACACCGCGAGGGACTCTGCGAGCGCCTCGCGGTCCTTTCCCCGCGTGTCCTCCAGCTTGCGGATCCGGCGCTCCAGCAGCTGCAGGTGGATCGTCAGGGAATTCAGCGGGTTGCCCAGCTCGTGCGCGACCCCCGCCGCGAGGAGCAGGACCGAGGAGGTGCGCTCGTTCTCGATCCGCTCCTCGGTCGTCGCCCGCTCCCTGGTGACGTCGGTGAGGATGACCGCGAACCGGCGCACCGCCCGGGCCCCCGCTCCGAGGAACGGTACCATATAGAGACGGACCACCCGTGGCTCAGGATAGGTCAGTTCGAACTCGCGCGAGGCGACCGGCGCGGCGGAGTCGTCTCCGCCTGGCTCGAAGGCCGCCCCAAGCGAGCTGCGCAACCCAGGTACCAGCCGCCAGAGGGTCTGGCCCGCGACCTCCTGCCCCCCCTGCCCCACCAGCCGCTCCGCCGCGGCGTTGGCGTATTCGATCGCCCCGTCGTCGCGGATGACCAGAATCCCCTCCTGCAGCGTGTTGAAGATCTCCTCGAAGACCGCACGCTCACGGGCGAGGCGCTGCACCAGGTTGGCGAGGTTGATCGAATCCAGCGCGTCGAGCCGGCCGAGAACGCGATCGAGCGAGGAGTGTTTCTTGACGGCCATAATGCGCGGGGGGACGGCTCAGGAATCCGGATCGAGAAAACTCATCTGCGCCGGATCGGAACGTTCCGCGAGCAGCTTCCGCAGGAAAGCATCCCGGTGCTCCGGGCACCGTCCCAGCCGCAGGACCGCATCCCGGTGCTGCTCGGTGCCGTAGCCCTTGTGCTGGGCGAACCCGTAGCCGGGGTGGCGGCGGTCGAGTTCCAACATTAGGCGGTCCCGGGTGACCTTGGCGGCCACGGAGGCCATCGCGATGCAGAGGGACCGCGCGTCCCCGCGCACGAAGGCGAGGTGGGGATACGGGAAGCCGCGCAGGCGCAGGCCGTCGATGAGAATCCGGGCCGAGACCGGGGGCGCGAACGAGCGCCGCTCCTCGAGGCTGGAGAACAGGTCGGGCTCATCGCGGTCCGCCGCGAAGGCCTCGGGCGGCTGCCAGGCCTCGAGCGCCCGCCGCATTGCCAGCTTGGTGGCCCCGAGGATGTTGTGCTGGGCGATCTCCTCCACCGAGGCTACGCCCAGCCGGAGCACGATGGCCCCCTCGGCCGCCAGCGCGGAAAATTCCGTCCAGAGCTCCGCGCGCTCCGCCGCCGTGAGCAGCTTGGAATCGTTGACCCGTCCGCCCCGGCCGATGGCCCAGCGGCCCTCGAGGAACTCCCGCGTGACGCCGACCGCGGCCGCGACCACCGGGCCCGCGAACGCGCCCCGCCCCACCTCGTCCACGCCGAGGAGGTGCGCCACGTCCTGGATCTGCTTGAGGTCGAAGCCGCGGAGCTGGCGGCGCTTCATCGCGTCATCTGAACCGGCACGCCCCCCGGGTGGCAAGCCGCGAGCCCGGTTGCTCGCCTTCCCGCGGCCGGGCGTTCAGCCTCCCACCATGGTCCTGGTGCAGACTTGGGAGCTGTGAGCTATCTGGTGACCGCGATCGGCCTGCCGCTCGCCATCCTCGTATTCCTCTACGAGCAGCGCCGGGAGCGGCAGAATGACCAGGAGGAGATCTTCCAGCGGCTGTTCGACGAGTACCGGGAATGCCTCAAGCTGGTGGTGGAGATCTCGAACTTGCACCTGCTGCAGCGCGAGGTCTCGACCCACGAGCTTTCCTCGGGGCTGAAGGAACGCCGCTTCGTCATCTTCGGCATTAGGGTCTCCCTCATCGAGCGCGCATAACTCCTCGTGGATGGACCAGCAGACCGCCCGCCTCTTGCAGTCGTGGGAGGACTAGATGCGCGAATGGCTGCGGCGCGCGGAGTTCCGCGAGGCCCTGCCCCTACTGCTGCCCGGGGAGGACCCGGACCTCACAGGCCACATCCAGCGGCTGGCGGACGCCGAATGCGCCGCGGGCCGCTGAGGCGGACGCAAAAAAAGGCCGCCCGCGGAGGCGGGCGGCCGGGAAGAGAAGGCCGGGAGGCCGTCACTCCTTCTTGCGGGCCTCGTCGAGGATGTCGCCTAGGTTCATCATATCGTTCGAGGCGCTGCGGTTGAGGGCCTCGTAAGCCGAGGTCTCCGCCGCCAGCTCCGCGTCCGAGTAGTTGGCCGCCTTGATGG
>Ga0194119_10002402_pt1 | contig 31750 bp, 23 predicted proteins | sample TA2MahC100mmetaG_FD_148620 | JGI IMG/M metagenome (GOLD analysis project Ga0194119, IMG submission 148620) | Freshwater microbial communities from Lake Tanganyika, Tanzania - TA2015018 Mahale Deep Cast 100m | ecosystem: Environmental > Aquatic > Freshwater > Lake | place: Tanzania: Lake...
ACCCTAGGCCGTTGCGAGAAGAGCGGGTGAAGGGACTTGAACCCTCGACATCCACCTTGGCAAGGTGGCACTCTACCACTGAGTTACACCCGCAAACGTCCGGTCGGGCGCGCGACTCCGCTACTTCGAACATCGCGCGCGCCCGAACTCGGAACGTGGAAATGTACCGCGGATCCCGCCCATGCGCAAGGGCATGGGCCACTTGATAACCATGCGTTGACTGCGGGCTTGCGGGCCGTTCCTACCATCCGCCGCGTGGATCGCCGCTTCAACGCCCCCGCCATCGCCATCGGCATCTGCTCGCTCCTCATCCCGGTGCTCATGGCCCTCGGATCGTGCTGGGCGATGCGCGGCCTTGCGCCCGAGGTGTCGCGCGGCGCGGTGGCGCTCCTCAACGACGAATCGGGCCCGCAGGGCGCGCTCGGCCTCGACGCGGCGCGCGGCGCCGTGCTTGCGTTCGCCTCCGGCGAGGACGGCGCGCTGCTTGCCGTGCACCGCGCCGACGCGCAGTCGGACCCGGCGCGCGCGGCGCAGCTTGCGGCATCGGCCGCATCGGCGGCGGTGCTCGGCATCGGCTTCACCGACAGCGACCCTGCGCTTGCGGCGGTGCCCGCCTTCACCGCGGCCGGCCGGCCCTTCATCGTGATCGGCGCCACCGACCCCGCGCTCCCCGAGCGATGCGGGAAGGGCACGTTCCTCGCCTGCTTCGGCGACGACGCGCAGGCTCGCGCCGCCGCCGAGTTCGGCGCGGCCCGCTTCGGCAAGCGCGCGGTGGTGGTGTTCGATTCGCGCCACGACTATCCGCGCACGCTCGCGGCGTTCTTCCGCACGCACCTGGGGTCTGCGCTGGGCGGGTCCGCGGTGATGGAGTTCGACCTCGCCTCCGTCGCGCCGCCTGCCATCGCGCCGCACCTGGCCGGCGCGGGCGCGGAGATCGACTTCGTCTACGCGGCGATGCTCCCGGACCAGGTCGACGCGGTGCTGCAGTCGGTGCGCTCGGCGCTGCCGGCGGTGCCCGTGGTGGGCGGCGACGGGCTTGACTTCGAGGGCATCGCCCGCACCGGCAGCGCTCCCACCGACCGCGTGTGGTTCACCACGCACGCCTGGCTCGGCGAGGGCTGCTCGCCCGAGGCCGCTGCGTTCGCGGCGGCCTTTGCCCGCGCCAACGGCGGTGCCCGCCCGACCGCGTTCGCCGCGCTCGGCCACGACGCCGCCATGCTTGCCCTCGACGCGCGCCGCCGCGCCGGCAGCGACGACCTGGCCGCGATCTCCGCCGCGCTTGCCGCCACGCGCGGCTTCGCCGGCATCACCGGCACCATCGACTACGCCGCCGGCCCCGTGCCGCGCAAGGACGTGTGGGTGGTGGAGGTGGCCGCGGGCATGCGGCGGCTGGCCGAGCGGCGAATGCCCTGACGCCCTTACGGGCACGCCCCCCAGTGCGCCAGCAGCTCGCCGAGGTCCGCGCCGTTCGTCACGCCGTCGCCGTTCATGTCGGTGATGCCCGGCAGGCCCCACGCGCTGAGCACCAGCCCGAGGTCCGCGCCGTTCACCTGTCCGTCGCGGGCGCCGAAGGGCGCGATGTCCCAGGGGCACGCGCCGGGGAAGCTTGACGGGTCGGCGGGGTCGGTGCCGGCGGCGATCTCGTCGCCGTCCAGCGCGTTGTCGCCGTCGCGATCGATGCCCATGCGCCGGGCCGCGGCCTCGGGCACCAGCGTGTAGGTGACCTCGCTTCCCGCGGCGGCGCCCGCAAGCAGCGCGGCCGGCGCGAGGGTCTCGCCGGTCACGTCGCCGGCGAAGCTGCCGCCGAGCAGCATCCAGCCGCGCGGCTGCCCGTTGCGCGTGCCCTTGGCGATGAGGCCCACCTGGGTCGACTGCGTGGCGATGTTGATGAGCTGCGTGATGCGCGCGGCATCGTCGCCCGCGCCGCCCGCGTTGGCGGCCGTCACCTGCTGGCCAATGCCCGCGTGCGTGTCGGTGCCGAAGCTCAGCATGAACGCCTCCACGTCGCGCCGCTGCTGCGTGCCGCCTCCCGGCAGCGTGTTGAAGCGGAAGCCGATGCTCAGGAGGTCCTGCATGGTGAACTCGTCACCGCCGTGGTCGAAGCCGAAGCCGCGGTTGCCCGCGAGGCTTGCCTTGCTCGCGCCCACCTTGCGGTAGACGTCGCGCAGCGGCGAGTTCTTGCGGTTCTGCGGCTCGGCGCCGCCGGGCGCGGGGATGTCCACGCGGTTGTTGGTGCCGGCAGGGCCGGCGTGGCAGTTGATGCACGCAAGCCCGGGGGGCGCGCCGAAGATCTGCGCCGTGTTGAAGATGTTCTGCCCCGCCTGCGCATTGCCCGTGCCGCCTGGGCCGGTCACCACGCCGCCGTTGATCGCCACCGCCGTGCGCAGCGTGTTGTCGATGTTGCGGTTGGGGTTGGGCCCGAACGTGAGCGACGCCACGTAGTCCTGCAGGCTTGCCATCTCGGCCGCGGTGATCTGGCCGTCGCGGCCCTGCAGCGCCACGAACGCCTCGTTGAACTCCGTGAGGTCGTTCTTCTCGCCTCGCCGTTGGTGCGTGCGCGCACCGACACGGGGTCAAGGCCAACCGCCACCGAGCCGCGCTTCACGGGGATGCCGCCGGTGACGTCGTACACCTCCAGGCGCGCATCGGCGGTGTTGACCGCAAGCAGCACCAGGCCGTTGGGCGTGAGGTCGATGGGGTGCGACTGCGGCGACTCCCAGTTGACGTAGCCCGCGCCCTGCGCGAGCGCGGGGGCGGTGACGAGGGCGGCCACGAGGGCGGCCACGAGGGCGGCCGCAAGTGCGCCGGCCCGGTTGGCGGTGAAGGTTGCGGTTGCGTTGCCGGTCAGGGTCTTGGCGCGGGACATGCGGGGGTGGTTGCCCGATGCCCGCCCCCGGGGACAGGGGGTCAGGGGACACGGGGATTCGGGGACACGGGCCGGGCTACTTGAACTTGCGCCGGGATTCGTGGATGGCAACCAACTTGTCCCATTCGGCGCCGAACGCCCACTCGTAGTTCTTCCAGCGGCCGATGGACTTGCGGTTCACGGGCCTGCGGACCTGCTCGTGGCTCAGGGTGAGCACGGTGCGGGTGTTCTTCTCGGGGCTCAGCATGCCGGCCTCGGCCTCGACGCCGAGCAGGGCGGCCACCCGCCGCGCGTGGCCCTCGACGTCCTCCACCAGGTCCTCGTACACGATGGCCTCGTGCGGGATCCTCAGCGCCTCGAGCGCCATCAGCGACAGCGCCCGCTCGGCCTCCATCACCTGCGCGATCTCCGTGGGCGACCGCGTCCACGAGTAGTTGCGGTAGTGGAAGTTGGAGAGGAACAGGCTGACCGCGGTGTCGCGCGGGTCGCGCGCTATGTGGATGCAGCGCGCGCCCGGCAGGACGGACGCCACCGCGGGAAGCCAGCGCCACGTATGCAGCGACTTGTCGATGAGCCAGCGCTTGCCCTCCACCTCCGGCGTGCGCGCGCTCTCGAGGTAGCCGCCCTGGATTCCGGTGGCCGTGTCCGCGTCCAGCGTTCCAAGCCCGCGGCACCAGGCGCCGTGGTGCTTGAGCGTCTCGCCCACCACCACGATGCCCTCGTACTCGCCGATGCCGGCCACCTGCGAGTGGCGGTCGAGCATCTGCTCCACGAGCGTGGTGCCGCTGCGCGGCATGCCGACGATGAACCCGACGCCGTCCGTCCGCGGCGCGCGCGGCTCGAACCATGGCGTGCCGCGCGCGAGCAGCTGGCGCTGCTCGTCAAGCCCGTCGATCAGCCCGAGCGTGTCGTACTTGGCGCTGGTCTCGGTGTGGATGGCGGTGGCAAGATCCCACGCCTTGCGGTAGTTGCCGGACTTGTCGTGGATGGCCACGGCCTCGAAGCCCGCGTTGCGGCGCTGGCCCACGTCGCCGGGGCTGCGGAAGAGGCGCTCGAGCTCCACCGCTCCCTGCTCGGGGTCGCGCTCGGCCATGCAGCGCGCGGAGAGGATCCGGCCCCTGAGTTCCTGCGTCCACTCGCCGCCCGCGTCCACCAGCGTGCGCACCTCGTCGCGGCGGCCCATCCTGTGCAGGACGTCCGCCAGGAAGATGCGCGCGTCGAGCGCGTTGGGCGCCTTGCGGTCGATCAGCGTGCGCAGCCGGTCCACGGCGCGCCCGCTTCGCCCCACGTAGTGGTCGACGATGGCGAAGGTGTAGATCCAGCGGTGGTCGTTGCGCAGCACGCCCTCGGCGCGCGACAGCGCCTCCTCGGCCACGCGCAGGCGGTTGAGTCCCACGGCGCTGCGCGCAAGCCCCAGCCACGCCTCGCCGTCGCGGGGGTTCTTCCGGAGCACGTCGGCCGCGAGCAGGCGCGCCTGGTCGAACTGGTTGGCGTTGAGGAGCCGCTCGAGCTCGGTCTTGTGCTTCGGGGCAGGGGGCATCGCCCGATTCTATCGGTTCATGCGCCGTGCCATGCCGAGTCGAACGCCCACTCGTAGTTCCTCCAGCGACCGATGGAGCCTCGGTTGATGGAGCGGCGCACCTGCTCGTGGCTGAGCGTGAGCACGGTGCGCGAGTTGGCCTCGGGCGCGAGCGTGGCCTCGTCCATGGGCAGGCCCATGCGCGCGAGCACGCGCTCCATGTGCTCGCGTGGGCGTTCCACCAGCTCCTCGTAGCGCAGGTCCTCGTGCGGGATCCCGAGCGCCTGCATGGCGCGCGGTGCCAGCGTGCGCTCGGCGGCGATCACGCGGCGGATGGAGTCGAGCGAGCGCGTCCACCCGAACGACTGCGGGTGGAAGTTGGAGAGGAACATGCTGATGGCGGTGTCGCGCGCATCGCGCTCGATGCGCAGGCACACGGCGCCGGGCAGCACCGCTGCCACGCCGGGCAGCCACCGCCAGGTGAGGAGCGACTTGTCGAAGGACCAGCGCGCGTCGGCGCGGCGCGTCACGGCGGCGCCGGCGAGGTAGTCGGCCTGCAGGCGCCCGGCCGCGGCGCGGTCGAGCATGCCCAGCTGCGCGGGCCAGGTGCCCTGAGCCACCAGCTCGGTGCCCATGGTGTTGATGCCGTCGTACTCGCCGATGCCGCCGATGGCCGGGTGGCGGTCGAGCATCTGCTCGAGGAGCGTGGTGCCGCTGCGCGGCATGCCCACGACGAGCGCCACGCCGCTGACCGGCGCGGCGCGGGGCTCGAACCAGCGCGCGCCGCGTTCGACGAGCGCCAGCTGCGCGTGCGCGTCGGCCAGGAGGCCGTCCGCGTCGAAGGGCTGGCCGGTGGTGGCGTGCAGGTGCGTGGCCAGCTCGAACGCGCGCCGGTACTGCGCATCGGCGTCGAGGAGCCGCACCGCGTCGAAGCCCGCGATGCGCCGGACGAGGGCCGGCCCGTCGCCGCGGGCGATGGACTCGAGGCGGTCGATGGTGCCGGCGCGGTCGGAGCGCGCGGTGACGCGCGCGATGAAGATGGCGGCGCGGGGGTCGTCGAGCCAGGCGCCGCCGGCGGCGACCAGCGCATCGAGCTCGTCGCGGCGATTGGCGCGGTGCAGGACCTCGGCGAGCGCCATCGCGGCGTCCGTGGCGTTGGGGGCCCGCTTGGTCACCAGCGTCCGCAGGCGGTCGATGGCGGCGGCACTGCGTCCGAGTCGGTGGTCGATGACGGCGCGCATCAGCTGGGCTTCATGGCCGGCGGCGCCGAGGCGCATGGCGCGGTCGATGGCGTCGTCGGCGGTGCGCAGGCGGCCGAGGCCGAAGTTGGCGCGCGCGGCCGCAAACCACGCCGCGTGGCTGCGGGGGGCGGCGTCAGTCCAGTTATTGGCCATAGCCAGCGCCTGGCCGAACGCGCGCCGCTGCAGCAGGTCGTTCACGATGGCTGGGTCGGGTCCCTTGGGCACGTATGCGGAAGGGTATCGGCGGAAACTGGGGCCGGATTTCCTTGACCCTGCTCCCAGGCGGCGCATCTTGAGGTCAGTTCCCCCTTGGAAGGTCGCGAATTGGGCGGTCCGGCAGACGTGTCTGCCGGGAGCATTTGATTCCACCCCTTTCTGCGAGTTTCCCACCATGAAGACTTTTATCGCTTCCGGCGTCGCTGCTGCGGCCCTCGTGTCGGCTGCTTCGGCTGACGTGACCGTCACGTTCACCAACCAGACCTGGACCGGATGGAACTTCACTAACCTGTCCGCGCTGTACGGCGGCTTCTCCGGCACCCTGACCAGCGTGTCGGTCAATGCGACGCTCAATGCGTCCACGAACTTCACGTACGCGGACGACCTCTGCATCTACGTGGACGTTGCGCCCCTGTCGACCGGAGGCCTGCTGCAGGTCGGTGGATTCAGCAGCCTCAGCCCCGTGCAGCGTTTGTCCTGGAGCGGCGGCGGATCGAGCGCTCCCGGCACGCCCTTGATCGACTCGAAGAGCGTCAACCCGATCGTGTTCTCCGGCGCCCCCGGCGCACCGAGCATCTACCTGGGCAACGGCTACGGCGCCGCCGGCACGTCCGGCACCTGGACCGGTTCGATCACGCTGGTCGGTGTGAATGCCATCCCCGCCCCCGGCGCGCTCGCGCTCCTCGGCGTGGCTGGCGTGGCCGCTGGCCGCCGCCGTCGCGCCTGACGCGCGGCTTTCCGTGGGTGAGGACCTCCAGGGCGGCCCGTTCGCGGGCCGCCCTGGTCTCGCTTTTTGGCTGCGGGGCCGGGGACTAGACTCTCCGCCCACGCCATGATCCGAACGATCGCCGCCTCCGCCGTCTGCCTCTCGGTCGCAACCCTTGCCGTGGCGCAGGCCCCGGCCCCCCCGGCCCCCGCCGGGCAGGGCGCGGGGGTGCCGGCCCACCCGAACCTCTGGCCCCAGGACGTGTCGGTCAACGGCACGTCGTACCGGGTGTTCCAGCCCCGCACCACGGGGCTCGACGGTGCGCGCGGGTACTTCGTGACGCAGGTGGCGATGACCGCCGCCGACGGGAAGCAGGTGGTCGGCGAGGCGCGCCTGTCGGCCGAGATCATGGCCGCGGACGTGCCGGGCGAGGTGGAGATCAACCAGTTCCGCGTGCAGGGGCTGACGTTTGACGGGAAGCCCGCCTCGGCCGACGACGTGAAGGCGCTCGGGCAGGCGCTCTACGTGGTGGCGATGACCACCACGCGCGCCAACCTGGTGCAGGGCATGCAGCTCGTGAACGCGCGCGGCGCGTCGACGCCGGGCCTGGCCTCGACGGTGCCGCCGATCATCGTGTCCTCGCGGCCGAGCGTGCTCGTGAGCACCGACGGCGCGCCGCGGCTTGCTGCGCTCGCGAAGACCGGCTGGATGCAGGCCACCAACACGCCGTTCGTCCTGCTCAAGTCGCCCGATGACATGTGGTGGACCAAGGTGGGCGGGCAGTGGCAGTCCTCCAATGCCCTCGGCACCGGGTTCAAGCCGGTGGCCGCGCCGCCCGCGGAGGTGGTGGCCGCGGTGGGCACGGCCCCGGCCGCGCCGTCCGGCGCTGCGGTGCCGAAGACGGTGAAGGCGCCCGACCTCAAGCCCGCCGCCGCGATGGTGGTGACCAAGCCGAGCGTGCTGCTTGCCACCGACGGCGATCCGCAGCTGGTGCCGCTGTGCCCGGGCGTGATGACCATCAAGAACACCAACAGCACGGTGCTCTACGTGACGGGCTCGTACTACCTGCTGGCGTCGGGGCGTTGGTTCCGCACCGCCAACCTCGACGCAGGCACGTGGGAAGCCGTGGCGCCCGCAAACCTTCCGGCCGAGTTCGTCAACCTGCCGCGCACCAAGCGCTGGGACGCGGCGCGCGCCGCCATCCCGGGCACGCCCGAGTCCAACGAGGCCGTGCTCGCCGCGCGCGAGATCCGCACCGTGACGCTCGACCGCGCCCGCGCGCAGCCGAGCTTCACCGTGGCCGGCGGCCCGCCCACGGGCAGCGAGCGCTGGCAGCCCGTGCAGGGCTCCACGGTGGCGTGGCTCCCCGGTGCGACGGCGCCCATCGTGCAGTGCGAGGGCAAGGTGTACTGCTGCGACTCGGGCGCGTGGTTCGTGGCGCCGGCGGTGACGGGCCCGTGGACGCTCTGCGACAGGGTGCCCAGCGCGGTGTATTCGATTCCCCCGAGCTGCCCGGTGTATCCGTGCACCTACGTGTGGGTGTTCGGGTCGACGCCGGATTCGGTGTCGTTCGGGTTCTCGCCCGGCTACCTCGGCACGTACGTGGCGGACGGCACGCCGGTGTACGGAACCGGGTTCGATTACCCGCAGGTCTCCGGCAGCGCCTACCAGGCGTATCCGCAGACCTTCGGCACCGACCCGACGTACGACTCGCAGAGCGGCACGTTCAGCCCGCCGGATGACCCCAACGACGACTACGCGTACTACGGCGCCGCGGACATCAGCCCGATGTACATGACTGGCGACGGCTGGTACGGCTGGGGCTGGTGCCCGGGCTGGAACACGGCGTGGGGCTATGGCTACGGCAACTGGTGGGGCTGGGACAACTGGGGCTGGTGGATGAACCAGTGGCACCCGTACTACAACCGCTGGAACGACGCGCACAATGCGTGGGAGCGGCAGGACCGCAAGGACGCCGCGCAGCGCGTGGCCCAGCGGAACACCCCGCTCAACCAGCGCAACTGGCCGGCGGCGCGCGGCGACATGGCCAAGGCGCCCGCGGCGCAGATCCGCAGCGCAGCCGGCACCGCGGCGCGGCGCGACGCATCGCCGGCGGCGGCGGGCGAGACGCAGGAGGCGATCAACCGGCAGTTCGAGGGCGCTGCAGGGGACGCGCCCGCGGCGTTCCGCGGCTACGGCAACGAGTACGCCGGCTACGTGGCCGACGCGTACCGGCCGTGGACCGGCAACGGCTCCAACCTCGGCGGCAACTGGGGCTACTCGCCCCTTGCCTCGCCGAACGGGTTCCATCCGCCGCAGCAGTTCGTCGATCCGGGCGCGTATTGGGGTTCGAGCACGCGTCTCGGCAACGGCGTCGGTCCCAATGCGGGGCCGTACCACTCACCCGAAGGCCATGGCGGCTGGGGCACCTACGACCACTGGGCCGGCGAAGGCGTGGAGGGCACGGAGTATCGCGGCGGCACCGGCAGCGGCCGCCGCTGACCGCCTCAATCTCACTTGTCCGCCGGCGCGATGCCGAAGCCGTCGCGCTTCGGGTACGCGGGACGGGCGGGGTGCTTCACGGGGTTGCGCTGCAGCTCGGCGAGGAGGAGCTCCACCGCCTTGTCAAGCTGCGGGTCGATGCCGCCGTGGTGCGGGCCGCCCTTCATGACTCCGGGGTCATCGAGCACCTCGTGGTCGGGGTCCACGCCGTGGCCCTCGATGCCCCACGTGCCGTCGGTCTCGTAGAACGCGAACACCGGCACCCGCACGCTCGAGCCGTCGATCATGCCGGGGTTGCCGCTTATGCCCACCAGGCCGCCCCACGTGCGCGTGCCGACGAGCGGCCCGAGCTTGGAGTGCTTGAAGAGCCACGGGAACATGTCGCCGCCCGAGCCCGCGAGGCCGTTGATCATCATGGCCTTCGGTCCGATGTGGCTGTCCGGCGGCCAGATCCAGTCCTTCTGGTCGCGCCGCGCCCAGTAGTTGGTGACCGGGCGGTTGAGCATCTCGATGAAGCGGTGCGGGATCTGCCCGCCGCCGTTCCAGCGGTCATCGATGATGAGCGCCGGCTTGAAGCGCTCGCCCTGGAACTGCCGCACCAGGTCGCTCTGGCCGTCGATGCCGGTGTTGGGCACGTAGATGTAGCCCACCTTGCCGCCCGACTTCTCCGACACGTAGCGGCGGTTGGCCTCGATCCAGTCGCGGTAGCGCAGGTTGTCCTCGCCGCCGATGGGCTTCACCACCACCTCGCGCACCTTGTCGTCCATGGCGGGGTTGGGTCCGACCGTCAGCGACACGGTCTTGCCCGCGAGGCCCTGGAACGATGCCCACGGGTCCTTCGAGCCATCGACCGGCATGCCGTTCACGGCGAGCAGGTGCTCGCCTTCCTTCACGTCGATGCCGAGCTCGAGCAGCGGGTTGCGCGCGTCCGCGTCCCACGCCGCGCCTTCCACGATGTGCCGGAACCGGTACACCGTGCGGCCGTCTGGCCCGATGGCGGCCTCCCAGTCGACGCCGAGCATGCCGACGTTGACGCTCGGCCCGCCGCCGCCCTCGCGGCCGCCCTGGTAGTAGGCGTGGCCGACGTTCAGCTCGCTGATCATCTCGCTGATGATGTAGCTGATGTCCTCGCGGCTGTTGGCGAACGGCACCATGGCCAGGTAGCGGTCGCCCACGGCGTTCCAGTCGACGCCGTGCATGGTGGGGTCGTAGAAGAAGTCGCGGAAGATGCGCCATGCGTCGCGCACCACCTGCGCCCACTCGCGGCGCGGGTCGATCTGCGCCAGCATGGGCTGCGTCACGATCTGCTTGCCCGACGCACCCGCGGATGCATCGAGGATCTGCAGCCCGGCCAGCATCTTCTTGCCGTCGGCGGTGAGCCGGAAGCCCATCCCGTCGGTCACCTTCTTCACCTCGCGCTTCTTGTCCTTGATGTCGAAGACCTTGATCTGGCCGGACTGGTTGAAGATGAGCTGGTTGCGATCGTTGACGGCCATGCCGCGGATGGCCTGCGTCCCGAGCGGCAGCTCGATGGCACGGGCCTCGAAGCCGTCATAGTCGATCGCGAAGGGCTTCTTCTCGTCGGCCTTCTTGTCCTCGGCCTTCTTGTCCTCGGCCTTCTTCTCGGGTTCGGCAGCCTTCGGTGCCGCGTCGCCGGCGGGCTGCGGGCCGTCCGCGGGCTTGGGAGCGTCGGCAGGCTTCGCCGGGTCGGCCGGCTTCGGGGCATCCTCGGGCTTCTCCTCGGGCTTCTCCTTCGGCTCGCCCTCGTCCGGCTTCTTCTCGTCCTTCTTCTCGCCCTCGGGCTTCTTGTCCTCCTTCTTCTCCTCCGGCTTCTTCTCGTCCTTCTTGGCGTCCTTGGCCTTCTCCTCGTCGATCTCCACGAGCCAGGGGTTCTTCACGTCCTTGCGCAGCGGCACCGCGTAGCCGCGATTGGTGTCCTGGTACGCCCATCCGGTGTCGAGCTCGCTGTACTCGGCGTTGCCGAAGCCGCGCTGGCTGCTGAAGTAGAGCCACTCGCCTGCGCGGTCGAACGTGGGGCTGCCGTCGGCGAACATGCCGCTCGTCACCTCGCGCGACTCGCCCTTCGCGACGTCGTAGATCCAGATGCTTCCGTTGCGGCGCTCCGGCAGGCTCTTCGAGTACGCGATGTACGAGCCGTCATGGCTGATGCTGAAGTCGAAGCCGCCGTCCCACGGCTCCTTGTCGATGAGCTTGCGGTCGCCGGATTCGAAGTCCACCAGCCAGCCGGTGCCGGTCTTGTCCTGGTAGATGAGCTTCTTGGAGTCGGGGAACCACTGGATGTCGGTCTTGAACGGGCCGCCGTCCTTGGTGAGCTGCTTGCGGTCGCCCTTGCCGTCGGCGGGCATGGCCCACAGCTCGTACTCGCCCGTCTCGTCGCTGAAGAAGGCGATCCACCTTCCGTCGGGGCTCCACGACGGCGTGCGCTCGGCCACGCCGTCGGTGCGCGTCATGTTGCGGGGCACGCCGTTCTCGGCGGGCGCCGACCAGATGTCGCCGCGCGCGGCCACGGCCACGCGCTTGGCGCCGGGGCTGATGCTCGAGCCCTGCAGATCGTCGCTCACGTCCTCGGTGCGCGTGCGAACGGTGGGCCGGTCGCCCGGGATCCGGACGTCCACCGAGCGGCTCCTGCCCGAGGCGAGGTCGAGCACCATCAGCTTGGTGCCCTTCTGGAACACCATCTCGCCGTTGCCGATGGCGGGCCACTTGACGTCCTCGTCGGTGAACGCCGTCACCTGCTTCTTCGCGCCCGTCCGCAGGTCCCACGACCAGATGTTGAGCTTGTGCGGCGCCTTCGGGTCGGTGGTGGCGTCGCTCAGGTAGTAGAGGGTGGAGCCCTGCCACATGGGCAGTGTGTCGATGCCCTCGTAGTCGGTGACGCGCCGCGACTCCGTGGTGCGCAGGTTGTAGACCCAGATGTCCGTCTGCATCCCGCCGCGGTACCGCTTCCAGGTGCGGCTGTCGATGGAGTGCGGCGTGTAGGCCAGCCACTCGCCGTCGGGGCTGATGGTGCCGTTGGTGCCGTAGGGCACCGGCAGCGGTTCCGGCAGCCCGCCCGACTCCTTCACCTTGTAGAGCCGCGCCGCGCGGGCGATGCCCTCCATGCCAGATGCCGTGAAGACGAGCGAGCCGTCGGCGGTCCACTCGTTGACCTGCTCGGCGGTGGGGTGGTGCGTCACGCGCTGCGGCGCGCCGCCGCCCGTGGGCATCACGTAGATGTCGCGGTTGCCGTCGTAGTTGCCGCCGAAGGCGATGCGCGTGCCGTCGGGGCTGAAGCGGGGCATGACCTCGGCGCCCGCGGCGCTGGTGAGCGGCCGTGCGGTTCCCCCGGACTTCGGCACCAGCCACAGGTTGCCTGCGAACACGAACGCGATGTCGTCGCGCCCGATGTCGGGGTACCGCAGCATGGCGGCATCGGGAATGGCGGCGGGGTCGGCCCCGAGCGTGGCGGAGAGAAGCGCGGCGAGCTGGATGCTTGGCATTGGAACGGGCATTTTTACCCGTCCCGCGGCCGCCGATCGCGGAATCCGCCCCGCCCGTCCCGCATTATCGCCGAGATTGCCCGCCCGCCGGGCGACCGGGTCCCGCGCCGTCGGAGGCCTTCGGCGGAAGATCCCGTTCGAGGGCGCCGTCGGCCTCGAGGATCTCGCGCAGGCGGATCAGCCCGCGGCGGGCATGGGTCTTCACCGTGCCCAGCGGCAGGCCAGTGGACCGGGCGATCTCCTCGTGCGAGCGGCCGTGGTAGATGGAGAGCTGCAGGACGCGCTGCTGCTCCGGTCGAAGGCGCTCGAGCGCTGCCGTGGCGCGCGCGGCCTCCTCCTGCTGGGTGGGCACGTCGGGCTGCGCAGGGGCCGCCGGCGGCGCGGCTTCCGGCAGCGGCGCCGTGTCCAGCCGCCGCTGCCTGCGGCGCCCGCGGTCGATCAGCCGGCGCCGCGCGATCATGGCCACGAACGTGGCCTCGGTGGCGATGGCCGGGTCGAACCGGGCCGCGCTCTTCCAGAGGTCGACGAAGATCTCCTGCACCGCGTCGTCGGCGTCGGATGCCCCGGCGCCGCCGCGGCGCGCGAGCGACCACACCAGCCCACCGAAGCGCTCCATGCAGTCCTTCATCGCGGCGGCATCCCCCGCGGCCACTCGGTGAAGGATGGAGGCGTCGGCGGTCACTCCCGCAGTGTAGCGGAGCCTGTCACGCGATCCGCGGGAGCGCGATGGTGCGGCGCGCGCCCACCACCTCCTGGATATAGAACCGTTCGCCGTCGAACCAGAAATACGCGCGTTGCTCGTGCAATTCCGCGATGGCGTCGGCCTCGTGCGGGGTGACTGCCACGGCAAACCCGTGCTCGGCCCAGCGGCCGTCCGCGCTTCGGCCCACGGCGGGCACGTGCGCGTGGCCCGCGCTGCGGAGTTCGAGCGCCAGCACGCCGCGACGCAGCTGGTTGGTGCGGGCGCCGAGGTCGACGCTCATGGGGTTATCGCTCGACAGCACCGCGAACGTCGCGGACCCGAGCCTCCGCTGCGCCTCGGCCATGGCGCCCGCCGGCACGGGCTTCGAGACGGGGACGGCGGCGCAGCCGGCGACCTCCAGCACCGTGTGCGAGTAGAGGTGCTCGAGCGCCGCGTCCGTCTCGGCGCGCTCGATGCGCGTGTGGCCCGGGCGGTCGAGCAGGGCACCCACCTCGGCCTCGGCCATCGACAGGCTCTCGCAGGCTCGTGCGACCGCCGCCGCTCGCGTTGCGGCGGTGCTCGCGGGCTCGTCGGCGGACTCGAGCGTGCGGAGCGTCTCGCGCAGCCGCGCGCGGATGACATGGCCTGCCTCGGCGCTCAGGGCCTCGCGACCGAGCGCCGTGATGCGCGCGCGGGCGGTGGCGGCCGCGAGCCGGTGGGCCTTGTCCGCGGCATTGCTGCGCGCGTCGGCCGCGCGGCGGATGGCGATGCCGGCCGCCACGCAGGCGACGGCGCCAAGCCAGCCGAAGGCGAGCACGGCGGTGTTGCCTCGCTGGTGCCGGTCGTTCATGCGTTGCTCGGTGGGAAAGGCGCGCGACCGCCATGCCAGGCCCGCGGTCCTCAGCAGCGCCGATGGCTGCAGGCCCGGTCGCTCCCTCAGGCCTTCCGGGAGCGGCGGCTCGGCCGCATCGTCGGCGCCGGCGCCGGAGAGCGTCAGCGAGAGGACGGCGCCGGCCGCGGGCGGGCACTCCGCGTGCGCCGCCAGGCCCTGCGCATCGAGCAGCAGGATGGCCGTGCCTTGCGCGCCGGCCGGAGCTGCCACGATCACCCGCGTCCGCGCATCGGCAAGCCCGCTCCCCGTGGGCCATGCCGATGCCGCCCATGGCCGGTCGGTGCGCGCATTGCCGGGTATCCCGTTCATGATGTCGGCGACCTGCGCCGACTCTGGCCCTGCGCCGAACGTGTTGCCGGCTGCGTCGATCCATGCCACCGCGCGCGCCTCCGGGGTGGCGTCCACGAGCCGCTGCGCCGCGGCCTGCCAGGGTGCGTCCGTCGGTCCAGTTGACGGACCGAGCACGCGCAGCGCCGCGATGGATGCATCGATCGCCGCCGCGATCGGGCGCAGCGCGAGTTCCTGGATCGTTGCCAGCTCCTGCCGTTCGAGGTCGCTCTCGTGCGCCTCCAGCCGAGCCCAACCGCCGATTGCCATGGCCAGCCACGCCGACGCCAGCGCGCCCGCCGCGAACTCGACCATCCGCGCCGTGCGCCATGCCCAGGCGGCGCCCGCGACGAGCGCCAGCGCACCGAGCGACCCGAGCGTCCCCGGGACCCGGCCCGCGGAACGCAGCACGGCGTCCGCCGCCGGGTAGTCGAGGAGCGTTTCCGCCGGGACCGCGTGCGCAAGCGCGCCGGCGCCGGCGAGCGCGCCCGCGGCGACGCCGACGGCCAGCCAACGCAGCGATGCTTCGTCGAATGCAGCGCGTGGCCGGTCGCCGGCGGCGCTCATGCGCCCGCGGTCTCGCGTTCGGCGCGGCGGCGCTTCAGCTCGGAGTCGATGAACCCGCCGATGTCCCCGTCGAGCACCCTCTGCGGGTTCATCACCTCGTGGCCGGTGCGGTGGTCCTTGACTCGGTTGTCGTAGATCACGTAGCTGCGGATCTGCGTGCCCCAGCCGCGGTCGACCTTGCCGCCGGTGGCGGCGTCGAGCTCGGCCTGCCGCCGCTCCTCCTCGAGCGCCTCGAGCTTGCTGCGCAGCACTGCCAGCGCCTGGCTCTTGTTCTGCAGCTGGTCGCGGTAGGTGCTGGCCACCACCTGGATTCCGGTGGGAAGGTGGGTCACGCGGATGGCGCTCGCCACCTTGTTGACGTTCTGCCCGCCGGGGCCGCTCGCGCGAACGAAGGCAACGATCTCGATGTCCTTCTCCGGGACCACCAGCCCGTTGTCCTCGAACTCCGGCGTCACGTCGACGGTGGCGAAGCTGGTCTGGCGCTTGCCCTCGGCGTTGAACGGGCTGACGCGCGCGAGCCGGTGCGTGCCGCGCTCGCAGTTCATGTAGCCGTACGCGAACGGGCCGCTGAGCCGGTAGCCGACTTCCGCGATCCCGACCTCGGTGCCGTAGAGGCGGTTCATCTCCTCGACCTTGAAGCCCATCTCGCGCCACCAGTAGAGGTACATGCGCTCGAGCATCTCGGCCCAGTCGTTGGCCTCGGTGCCTCCGACGCCGGCCTGGAGGGTGACGAAGCAGCTGCGGTGGTCGTGCTTGCCGGAGAGCAGGCTCTGCGCCTCCACCTTGTCCATGTCATGGACGAGCTGGAAGAGCTGCCCGTCGACCTCGGCGAGGAGCTCCTGGTCCCCGGCCTCCTTGGCCATTTCGTAGCCGACCTGGGCGTCCTCGAACGCCTTCATCGCGGCCTCGAGCGGCTCGATCTGCGCCCGGACCACCTTCAGCTCGTCGATGTGCCGCTGGGCCGCCTTGGGGTCGTTCCAGAAGTCGCCTTCCTCCATGCGGGCGGCGAGGCGATCGCGTTCCTTGGCCTTCTGCGTGAAGTTAAAGGGAGTCGCGGATGGTTGTGATCCGCGCCTCGAGTTCGTTGAGCACCGGCTGGTGCGCGTCGTAGTGCATCGGGGCAGTGTACGCGTATCCCGCCGGTACCCGCGGAAGTAGACTGCCGCGGCGATGAAGGTGACCGAACGGGTCCGTCGGATGAAGGAGAGCTCCACGCTGGCGGTGGCGGCCCGCGCCGCCGCGCTGAAGCGCGAAGGCGCCGACGTCGTGGCCTTCGGCACGGGCGAGCCGGACTTCGACACGCCCGCGAACATCAAGGAAGCGGCCGAGCGCGCGCTCCGCGCGGGGCAGACCAAGTACGTGCTGACGCCCGGCACCCCCGAGGCGCGCGCGGCGGTCGCGGCCAAGCTCCGCGACGAGAACGGCATCGCCTGCAGGCCCGAGCACGTGTCCATCACCGCGGGCGCCAAGCATGCGCTGTACCTGGTGCTGCAGGTGCTGGTGGAGCCCGGCGACGACGTGGTGCTGCCCACCCCCGCGTGGGTGAGCTACCGACCGCTCATCGAGCTGGCCGGCGGCCGATGCATCGAGGTTGCGGGCGCCATGGAGAACGGCTTCAAGGTCACGCCCGCGCAGCTTGCCGCGGCGATGACGCCGCGCACCGTCGCGGTGATCCTCAACAGCCCCTCCAACCCCTGCGGCGTGGCGTACTCGCCGGACGAGGTGCGCGCGCTCTGCGAGGTGGTTGCCGCGCATCCCTCCGCATCGCTCGTGAGCGACGAGATCTACGAGAAGCTGGCCTACCCCGAGGTGACCCCGGGGCTGCGCCACTTCTCGCCGGCGAGCATCCCCGCGATGGCCGACCGCACCATCACGCTCAACGGCATGAGCAAGGCGTTCGCCATGACCGGCTGGCGCATCGGCTACGTGTGCGCCACGGGCATGGGCGGCGCGTTCATGCAGGAGCTGGTCAAGCTGCAGGCGCAGATGACCAACAACATCCCGAGCTTCTTCATGCCGGCCATCGTCGAGGCGCTCTCGGCGCAAAGCAGGCCCGCGGTGGAGAAGATGCGCGTGGAGTTCGCGCGCCGCGCGCGGCTCGTCGGCGACCTCGTGCACGCCATCCCGCGCTTCCGATCGGTGGCGCCGGACGGGGCCTTCTACAGCTTTCCGTCGATCGCGCCCTGCAAGAAGCTGACCTCGCCGGGCGGGCGCCGCATCGTGGACGGGCAGTCGTTCGCCGAGGCGCTGCTTGCCGAGGTGCACGTGGCCGTGGTGCCCGGCGCCGACTTCGGCGAGTGCGCGGCCGACCACGTCCGAATCACCTTCGCCACGGACGAGGCCACGCTCCGCAAGGGCCTCTCGCGCATCGCCGAGTTCACGGCGAGCCTCCGATGAACGCCGCCGCGCAGCTCGGCATGCTCGACCTGTTCCTTGCCGGCGTCGGCTGGGTGCCGGCGGTGGTCTTCCCGACGGCGTCCTTCTTCCAGCTCTTTGCGCTGGCCCGGCGGGGCACGTCCGATGGCGTGTCCATCGCCACGTGGTCGCTCTTCGGCGTGGCCAACGTGTGCCTGTACCTGACCATCGGCGAGTGGGGGAAGCCGCAGGTGGTCATCTCCACGCTGGGCGCGGCGGCAACGCAGTTCGCGGTGGCGACCCTCGCCTGGCGGCTGCGGCGTCCTTCGCCCGATAAGCACATGCATCGCCGTCGCTGACGGGGATTCCTTGGGACCGGCGGCATTGGATCGCACCGTTGTGGCATGGACGAGACCACCACAACCACGGACGGGCAGGGCGGGCGCGAGCGGATCGCGCAGTTCATGATCGAGAACGAGGGGGCGCTCCGGCGCAGGATCGGCGCGGAGATCCGGGGCAACCCGGGGGTCGATGCCGACGACGTCTTCTCGACCACGCTGCGGCGCGTCGACTACGCGGCGGCGCGCGGCAGCTTCCGGCTGCGGAGCACGCCCGAGGCGTGGAGCTTCGTGGCCCGCGTGCTGCAGCGCGCGGTGCAGCGACATCGCCGGCGCGCGGCGCGGTTCGCGGCCACGGTGGCGGACTTCGCGCACAGCGCCCCGCAGCGCGAGGAGGCTCCCGCGCCCGAGGAGCGGGCCGAGCTGGTGTCCATCATGCACGAGCTCGAGCGCACGCGTCCCCAGGACGCCGAGATCATCCAGCACCGGCTCCGCGGGCGGCGATGGCGCGAGATCTCGCAGCAGATGGGCGTGTCGGAGGAGGCGCTCCGCCAGCGCTGGTCCTCGCTGATGGCCCGGCTGCGCGAACGCCTTTCCGGTCCGGGGCCGGCGAACGCAAAGGCAGGCTGAGGCGAGGCGCGGCGTCCGCCGCTCAGGAGGCGCCGACCGACAGGCGCGCGGGCTGCGCGCGCGGACGGTAGTTGGGCTCGAGCGCGATCTGCAGCGGCAGGCGCTTGCCCGTCGGGTCGCGCGGGATGTTGTCGTTGTCGATGACCCGCTGGATGGCCATGATGCCCTCGATGAGCATCTCGGGCCGCGGCGGGCAGCCGGGGATGTAGACGTCCACCGGGATGTACTGGTCCACGCCCTGCACCACGGCGTAGGTGTCGAACACGCCGCCGGTGCTGGCGCACGCGCCCATGGAGATCACCCACTTGGGCTCGGCCATCTGCAGGTAGATGCGCTGCAGGACGGGCAGCGTCTTCACGCTGACGCGGCCGGCCACGATCATCAGGTCGCACTGGCGGGGGCTGAAGCGCATGACCTCCGCGCCGAAGCGGGCGAGGTCGAAGCGGCTGCACGCCGTGGCCATCAGCTCGATGCCGCAGCAGGCAGTGGCGAACGGCATGGGCCACACGCTGGAACGGCGTGCCCAGTTGACGACGCGCTGCAGCTGCGTGGTGAGGACGCTGTCGACGGGAAGTGCGGCTTCGATGCCCATGGGGCAGGAATGATAGGCGGCCTCGCCCGCCGGCGGGCGGGGTGCCTCGGCCCCGGTCAGTCCTCGGGGGCCTGCTTGGGCTGTGCCGTGGGCACGGGAATGGGGTTGCGCTCGATCACCCGGGGCTTCGGCTGCGACCACACGCTCTCGTCCTCGCCGATGTTGGCCTCGTAGGTCTCGTAGCTGCCGGCGCCGGGCCCCGTGGCCTTCACCACGTGCCGGTAGCAGCCCGCGAGGGCCGCCAGGTGCGCGGCCGCCACCAGGGCGGCGATGTTGACGGTGGCACGGGAGGCGCTTCGCTTCATGGGTTCACTCCGCGACAAGCGCGTCGAGTTCCTGCTGGGTCTTGACGGAGGCGAACAGCCGCTCGATCTTCATCAGCCGGAACAGGTCCGCGAGGTGACGGTTCATCCCGAACACCGCGGGGCGGAGCCCGGCCTTCTCGGCGGAGTTTCGGAGGTCGACGAAGGTCCCGAGCCCGAGGCTCGACACGAGCGACACCTGCGAGAGGTCGAGCACCAGCGAGCGGCCCGGCGCCGCCTCGCCCAGCCGCGCCAGCACCTGCTCGCGGATGAAGGGCGCCTCGGCCTGGCCGATGCTCGGGACGAGGATGCGGGCCACGAGGTTGCCGCCCGGATGGGCGAACTCCACGAAGTCCTTCTCGGCGTCGCGTGACCTCATGGCGTGCATGCTACCGGGCCGGTGCTGGGTCCCCGGCACCCACGTGGAACGCGCCCGCGCGCTCGAGCTGCGACGCCCGCAGCGCGGCGGCGATCCTCGACCGGCCGATCGCCTCCTCGCCAGCGCAGTGCTCGAGCGCCTTGCGCAGCACGTCCTCGGCGGAGATGGTGACGGGCGGCCGCGAGGGCACGTACGAATCCGTGGCGCCGCGCACCAGGAATCCGCTGCGCACCAGTTCCTCGAGCAGGTCGCCGGCGAGGCGGTCGTCGATGCAGAGCTCCACGGCCACCGAGTCGCGCGTGACGGGCCGGCCCGCGCGCCACTGCGCGGCCGCGCACTCCATGGCCGCGACGGTGAGCATCGGGTCCGCGGCGGCATGGTCGTCGGCGGCGGTGCCGGCATCGAGCCCGCGCACGCGCACGGTCTGCGCGATGGCGCTCACCTCGAGCCCACCGAGCACCGCCATCCACACCACCCACATCCAGAACATGAACACCGGCACCAGGCCCAGCGAGCCGTAGAGTCGGCTCATCCCGAACGCATGCAGGAAGTACGCGGCGAGCAGCCCCTTCAGCGCGATGATGATGACGCTTGCCGTCAGCGCACCGATCATCGCGGCCTGCGGACGGACGCGTCCCGCGGGGACGATCAGGTAGATGACCGTGAGCAGCGCCCAGAGCACTCCCACGTTCCAGACCGTGTCGACGAGCGTCACCAGCAGGCCGACGCCGGGCGTGTCGCGCGCGCCGTGCAGCACCGCAGACAGCAGCGGGATGGCCCCGATCAGGAGCGGGCTTGCCGTGAGGACGAACCAGTACAGGATCACGCGCTTCACCCATGGCCGTCCCTGCGAGGCGCGGTAGACGCGGTTGAAGCTCAGCTCGATGCTCGTCATCAGCCAGATGGCGCTCGCCACCGTCACCACCACGCCCACCCATCCCAGCGCGCTCAGGTCGATCTCCGAGGCCTGGCGGACCAGCGTCTCCACCCACGACCCGAGCGCGACGGGTCCGTTGCCCGTGGGCGCGCCATCGGAGGGCGGCACGATCTTCATGCGGTCGAGCCCCAGCGACCCGATGAAGCCCGCCACGAACGGCGCGAACTGCGCGCCCATCAGCGTCTTGGCCACGAGCGTCACCACCACGAGGATGGGGATGAGGCCAAGCAGCGTCTTGTATGCCAGCGCAGACGCCATGGCGGGCACGTCGTCCACCAGGGCGCGCCGGTAGAGCAGCGCGGCGATGCGGAGGATGCGGACGACCACCGCTCCGGTGCGTCCGTCGGCCCGGATCTCGAGCGTCCCGTTACCGCGTGCATGCGCGTCTGCCATTGCCCGAGTGTACGGCTACCTGCTCAGGAACACGCCCCACTGCGTGCGCGCCTCGGGCTCGTCGGCCTTGCCGGTCACCATGCCGCGGCCGTCGGTGCGCCCCTCGGCGGTCCATCGGTTCCGCCCGCCGTCGTCGCGAAGCACGCCGAGGCTGCCGCAGCGCGACCGTTCCCAGTGGTAGCGGTTGCCGTCGCCGGCGCCCTGCGCGGCCGAGCCGGCGCGGTAGTCGTCGTCGCCGCCGAGGTCGAGGAGCATTCCCACCGCCTGCTGCGCCGCCGCGCCCTGCGAGAGGCCGTCGGCCTGGTAGCGATCGTCGCCCGCACGCTCGAGCAGCACGCCCACGCCCTGGTCCCACGCGGCACCCTGTCCGGCGGCGCTCATGCTCCAGTAGAGGTCGTCGCCGCCGCCCTCGAGCATCGCGCCGAACGCCTGGTGCACGCCGCAGCCCTGCGCGAAGCGGTTGCCGTAGTAGAGGTCGCGGCCCGCGTCGTCGCGGAGCACGCCCATCGAGAGGTAGTAGCCGCAGCCCTGCGCGAACTCGCCCGCCTCGTACCGGTCGTTGCCGGCAAGGTCGACGAGCGCGCCCACGCCGCCCGCCGCACCGCTGCGGTAGCCGAAACCGACGCCCTGCGACGCCGACAGGAAGACGCCCGGCGTGCCGTAGAGGCTGGGCACGCCGCGGTCGGCGCGGTAGCGGTCGTTGCCCGCCGCGTCGAGGAGGAGCGCCGCGCCGCCGGGGCCGCCGCATGCCTGCGAGAAAGCCTCCGCGTCGTAGAGATCGTCGCCCGCGAGGTCGCAGAGCGCGCCGATGCCGCCGAATGCGCTCGCCTGGGTCCACTGGCCGCCTTCGTAGCGGTCGTTGCCTGCGCGGTCCACCAGGATGCCCACGCCGAACGTGGCCGCCCCGAGCGCCACGCGCGTGCCCTGGTAGGTGTCGTCGCCTTGCCAGTCGTCGATCACCGACACGCCGCACGCCGCGCCGGCGGCGCCGCAGGTTGGGGCGCTGCCGTCGGGGAAGGCCGTGCCGCGGTGCGCATCGTTGCCGGCCGCATCCACCACCAGGCGGCTGCCGAGCGTGCCTGCGCCCCAGTCGTAGCGGTCGTTGCCGGACGGGTCGAGCACTCCCGCGATGCGCGTCATGTCGTAGCGGTTGTCGCCGGGGCCGCCCACGACGAGCCATCCGAGTTCCGGGATCAGCTGCGTGGTGAGCACCGTGCCCTCGACGGCGCCCGCGAGCTCCTGCGGCAGTTCCTCGGGCGCGTGGGCGGTCCAGTCGCCCGTGACGTCGAGGCGCGCATCGAAGTGCAGCGCCGCGCGCACCAGGGCCGCCCGGTCGATGGCCAGCGCCAGGCGCATGGCCACCGCAAGCGGTTCGTGCGTGGGCCGTCCGCCGCCGACGGTCTCGACGGCACGCGACGTCGCCGCGCGCACGACGGGCGTGCGGTCCTCGGGCATCCCGGCGGCGGCGAGCGCCTCCTTCACCGCGAGGTTCGACTCGTTCAGCAGGAAGTCGAGCGCAAAGAGCGCGCGCTGCGGATCGGAGACCGTGAGCGTGCTGCGCTCCTCGACCGCACCCGACGGGATTCCGTATGCGTGCGCCGCAAACTGCGCGACCGCGCGGAACGGGCGGTCGCCTGCGTCCGCGACCGGGTCCGTGGCGCGCCGCGCGAGGTCCGGCAGCGCGAACGGGCGGGCGAATGCCGCGCGCACCGGCGCAGGAAGCCCGCGCGAGGGGAACACCGAGGGCGTCTGCGCAAAGAGCGCCGCCAGCGCGTGCATGTCATCGGCGTGCCCGGCCTCCGCGAGCATCGCCGCCACGGGATCCGCCGCATGCAGCGGCGAGCAATCGCCCGGCAGCAGGTCGCTCCCCGCGGGACCGCTTCCGGTGGCGGCAAGCAGCAGCGCGGCGGCGACGGTGAGCATGCCCGAACCATACCCACGCCGCGGCTACGATGCCGCGATGCGCCGCCGCACGTCGCCCACCCACCCGTTCCAGGATGATTCGCACGGCGACCGCATCCAGAAGGTGCTTGCCGAGGCCGGGGCGGGATCGCGCCGCGCGTGCGAGGCAGCCGTGGCCGAGGGCAGGGTGACCGTCAACGGCCACCGCATCGACGGGCTGCCGGCGTGGGTGGACCCGGCCACCGACGACATTCGCCTCGATGGGCGCCGGATCAAGGCGCCCGACCGGCAGGTGTACCTGATGCTCTTCAAGCCCAAGGGCTACGTCTGCACCAACAGCGACCCCGAGGGAAGGCCGCTTGCGATGGACCTGGTGTCGCACCCGTCGCACGCGCGGCTCTACCCGGTGGGCCGGCTGGACCTCGACAGCTCGGGGCTGCTCCTTCTCACCAACGACGGCGCGCTCGCCAACCGCATCACGCACCCGCGGTTCGGGATGCACAAGGGGTACGAGGTGATGGTGGGCGGGCGCGTGGAGGACGGCGAGGTCGAGCGCCTGAAGAGGGGCGTCTTCTTCTCCGGTCGCGATGACCGCGAGGGCGCGCGCACGACGCAGTCGCGGCTGCTGGTGCTGAAGCGCGATGCGGGGCGGACGCTCCTCTACATCGAGTTGCGCGAGGGACGCGACCGCCAGATCGGCCGGATGCTGGCCAATCTCGGCCATCCCGTGCGCAAGCTGCGCAGGGTGCGCATGGGCCCGCTCCAGCTCAAGGGCCTCCAGGCCGGGCAGTGGCGCGAGCTCACGCCGAAGGAACTCGGCCTGCTCCGCGAGCAGGCGTTCGCCACGCCGCAGCAGCGCGCGGCGCGCAAGGACGACGAGCGGCCTTCGCCTGCCGCCCGTGCCGAGGCGCGCACCGGCCGCCGCGGCGGCTCCGCGCGCGATGCGCGCACCGCGCGCGGGGCGGGCTACGATTCACGGAGCACCCCGGCGAAGGGCCGCGCGCCGGCCCGCCGCGCCAAGGGTGCGCGCCCCCAGAGGAGCCGCTGATGCCGCAGTACGAGTACGTGTGCGAAGCCGACGGTGAGGTGATCGTCCTTCTCCGTCCCATGCGGGACGCCGACGCGCCCGTCGAGGATCCTGCCGGCAAGGGCCGCCGCTTCGTCCGCAAGCACAGCGTGTTCGGCGTGGCCGGCTCGCCCGTCGGTGCGGCGCACGTGCACTCGGGCGGCTGCTGCCCCTGCGGCAAGGTGCCCGGCCAGTGCGGGGGCGGCTGACCGGTGGCCGCTCCGGTCACGGCAGGCGCTCGGCAGGGCGTGATCCTGCACGGCGTTGACTTCTCGGGAGCCGATTCCGGAGGGGCGGCGAAGATCCGTGCCGTCACGCGCGATCTTGGCGCCCCGCGCGAGGCGGTCGTGAGCCTCGGGCGCATGGACCGGCGTGGACTGGTGCGTGCCGTCCTTGCCTCGCGCGACGATGGGCGTGCGCACCTCTGGCGCGTGGACGCACCGATGTCGGTGCCGGCGGAGATTGCGCGCGAGTTCGGTGCAGCGGGCGACTGGATGTCGGTGGCCCGCTGGATGCAGGGGATCGGGTCGCCGCGCCTGTGGCGCACCGCGGTCCGCGGCCTCACGCGGCGCGAGCCGCGGCGTGCGTGCGACGACGCGCTGGCCACGCCGATGTCGCCCCTCAACCTGCGCGTCTTCAAGCAGACCTGGACCTTCGTCTGCGAGGTGCTCCTGCCGCTGGCCGAGGCCGGCGTGCGCATCGAGCCGAGCGTCGCAGGCGCGCCCGGAAACCTGGTTGTTGCCTGCGAGGGCTGCCCGGCGTCCGTCCTGCATGCCCTCGGCTGGCCGCGTCGCGGCTACAAGGGTGGTGGCGATCCGCCCGCCCGCGTGCGTGCGGAGATCGTCCACCAACTGAGAGCCGGCGGGATGACCATTCCCGACCCGCTTGCAGCTGAGGCCGTGGGTGACGAGCAGGGCGACCTGCTCGATGCCTTGGTGCTGGTGACGCCGCCGTTCCACGCCGCAGTTCCCGAGGCTGGACGGCTGGAGGGCTGGGTGTTCTGACGGGCGGAATCTCGTGTGGTTTCGGCGCACCGCGGAGTAGGATCCTTGCGTGCAGCCGGGAGAAAGTGAACTCCAAGACCCTGCAGCGGTGAATCCCGCCGCTTCGGTCCCGCCGTCCGCGCCGCCGGGCGATCGCACGATGGCCGAACTCGACGGCCTGCTGTCGCGTGCGGCCGCCGAGGTGCAGCGAGGCCTTGCGGAGGGAAGCTCCCGCATCGGCCGCTACACGCTGGTCACCACGCTCGGGGAGGGCGGGTTCGGCACGGTGTGGCTCGCGTCGCAGGAGGAGCCTGTGCGTCGCCTGGTGGCGCTGAAGATCTTCCGGCGCGACCCAACGTCGCGCATGGTGCTCATGCGTTTCCAGAACGAGCGGCAGGCCCTGGCCGTGATGGACCACCCGAACGTGGCGACCGTGCTCGATGCAGGCGTCACGGACGACGGTCGCCCGTGGTTTGCCATGCCGTTCATCGACGGGCTGCCGATCACCTCCATGTGCGACGAGCGCCGGATGCCGCTGCGCGACCGCGTTCGGCTTCTCGCCTCGGTGTGCGACGGCGTGCAGCACGCCCATTCCAAGGGCATCATCCACCGCGACCTGAAGCCGGGGAACATCCTCGTGCAGCGGAGCGCGGAACGACCGGTGCCCAAGGTCATCGACTTCGGCGTGGCGAAGGCGCTCGAGCCTGCCGACGACGAGGGCCAGCGCACGGCCGATGGCCAGCGGCTGGGGACGCCGCAGTACATGCCGCCCGAGCAGTGGCTGCACGGTGCGGGCGTGGCCGATGCGCGCAGCGACGTGTATTCGCTTGGCGCGGTGCTTGCGGAGCTATTGGTCGGTGGTCCGCCGACGCGCGTCCCGCGCACGGCGCTTGACGTACCCGAGGTGGTGCCGCCGGTGGCGTGGCTCGCGGAACTGGCTGCGCGTGATCCGGGGCTGGCCGGGCGCGTGGCCGCTTCGCGTGTCGCCACGACCGCGGAACTGGGCGAGGCCGTGCGCGGCGACCTCGATGCAATCGTCCGCAAGGCCACCGCGACGCATCCCGAGGACCGCTATGCATCGCCGCAGGCGCTGGCCGACGACCTCCGTCGCTGGCTCGACGGCATGCCCGTGGCCGCTCGGCTCCTTGCGCCGTGGGAACGCATCAGCCGCGTGCTGCGGCGCCAGCGCGCGGCGTCGGGCCTTGCCGCGGTGGCGGCACTGGCCACGGCCGTGGCGCTCGCGGTCTGGGGCTTCAGCGCGGCCGCCGAGCGCCAGGCGCGGGAGCGCGCCGCGGCCTCGGAGCGGCAGTCCGCGCGCACCTTCAACCTTGCCAAGGGCATGATCGAGGACCTCATCGCCGAGCAGCGGCGGTCGCGCGACCCCGAGGGCGGTGCCGCGCGCTTCCGCCGCATCGAGCGGCTCCTCGAGGACATCGCCTCCGACGATCCGCTGACGTCGGGCCGCCTCGCGGCGATCGTCGCGCGGGGGCACCTCGAGGCATGGAACACGCGCCTCGGGTTCTCGCTGATGGACCGGGCATTCCGGCGCGTGCTTGCGGTGGATCCCGCAGGCAACAGCACGGCCTACTCGGAACTGCTGCCGGAGTACGTGCACCTTGCCGCAAAGCACGACCGCACGTCGATCCCGGCGCTGGCGCCGGTGGGGCTGCGCTGGGTGAGCGGCGGTGCGGGGGTGATCGATCCGTCCGTGGGCCGCACCCTCATCACCTCGCGGCAGCCGTGGCCGTTCTACCAGGACCCGGACGATCCGGGAGCGTGCCTGGCATCCGCGCAGATGCTTGCCGCCGGAATCGCCGACCCCATCGAGTCCAACCGAGAGCTGGCCGCAAACCGCGTGGCGTGCTTCCTCGCGCGCGACAAGCATCCGGACCAGGTCGCCGAGGTGTCGGCGGCGGTGGAGTACCTGCGGCGCAACTGCCACCCCGACGACCGGCGCCTGCTCATCGCCGAGAACTACCGCACCACCATGATGTCGATCCACGGCATGGACAGCGAGGAGCTGATGCAGATCATGGCGATGAACTGCGTCCGCACCGAGCGCGTGCTGGGGCCCGAGTCGCCGAGCACGGTGAACGCATACTGGAACCTGGCGTACAGCTGCGTCCACCAGGGCCACATCCAGGAGGCCTACGACGCATTCGCGCGCTTCCTCTGGCCGGAGTACTTCCGCCAGAGCCCCTCGGACGGGATGCGCGCGTGGTACCTGGCCTTCTTCTCGCCCGTGGCATTCGCCGCCTGCGACTTGGAGAACGCCTACGCGGCCGCGATGGCGCAGCTTGCGGACAATGTCCAGGCCGGTGGCGGCAAGGGCATGCTCGAGCGGCTTTCGGCCAGCGTGCTCGCCGGCGTGATGGCGCAATGGGGCGATGAGGCAGGGGCCGCCGACGTGGAACGCGAGTACGGGGTGGTGCGGATGCGCGAGGGCGCCACCAGCTGGTGAGCGGCCCGTGAAGGCCGGTCCTCAGCCTCCGTCGCGGCCCGCGCGGAGGCGGCGGGCGAGCGCCTCGCGTCCGGCGTTCCGTGCCCGATGGGCCGTTGCGATGCTCACGCCGAGCATGTCGGCCACCCTCTCCATGGGGATGCCCGCCACGTCATGCAGCGTGACGGCCTCCATCTCGCGGGCATGCGTGGCGGCGAGGGCGACCATCGCGCGCTGCAGCGCCTCGAGGTCGTCGCGCGACGTGGGCTCCGCCGGGCGTCCGGGGATGGTGTCCTCGGCCTCGGTGTCGAGGGGCTTGGTGATGCGCGTGTCGCGGCGGTCGGCAAGTCGGTACCGGCGCCGGTCGGCGATGACGCGGGTCATGAAGATGCTCGCCAGCCCTCGCAGGTGCAACTCGTCGGAAGGCACCGCATCCTGCCTCATCAGGCGCTCCACGGTGTCATGGACAAGGGATGTTGGGCCCAGCGCGGCGGGCCCGAAGCCGACGGTCTCGCTCTCGGCGCGGAGCGTCCGCTCCGCGAGCTCGCGCAGCGACGCGTAGTGGTCCGCCACCAGCCGCTCGAATGCGCCCCGCGGATCCATCAGACCCCCCTCGTGCGCGGGTCCCAGATCACCTTGTGGAGCTGCACCTGCATGCGGACAGGCAGCCGGTCCTCGAGGATCCACCGGGCGAGGTCGCGCGGGGCCAGGCCCTCGCAGCCGGCCACCTCGGTGCCCTTCGGCTGCCCCCAAGCCGGCGAGAGGAGGATGGCCGCCAGCCGCCGGTCACGCAACCGGGCATCCAGCCCACGCTCGGCGATGACTCGCCGCGCCCACTCGTAGTCGGCGCGGTCCACGACCACGAACTTCACCTCGTCCTGCGGCCGCAGGTCGTCCAGGTTCCGCCAGAGATTCCGTGCCTCTTCGCCGCTTCCCGGGGTCTTGATGTCCATGATGCGGATGGAGCGGGGGTCGCACGGCACGATGTCCACGGCCCCCGACGTCTCGATCAGCACCGTGAATCCGCGGTCGCAGAGCGCATGGATGAGGTCGAAGGCGCGCTTCTGCGCGAGCGGCTCGCCTCCTGACAGTTCCACGAGCGGGCATCCGATCTGCTCTGCCTGCGCGACGAGCTCGCCGACGGTGGCCGTGCGGCCCTCGCGGAACGCGTACTCGGTGTCGCAGTAGCCGCAGCGGAGCGGGCAGCCGGTGAGGCGGATGAAGGTGCAGGGCAGTCCTGCCCAAGTGCTCTCGCCCTGGATCGAGTGGAACACCTCGTTGACGCGCAGCGTCCCTTGCAGCGGGTCGGCCGGCGCATCCGCGCCGCGTGCCAGCACGGAACCGGCTGCAGCGGCCTTGGCGCCGGAGCAGGATGGCATCAGGTGCTGGAGCGGGTTTGGCTGCACTGGGGGCAAAATGTATGCGGGAGGCGCCGTCCGGCGCCTCCCGCGAATGCCCAGAAGAGGACTCGAACCTCCAAGGGATTGCTCCCACCAGCACCTCAAGCTGGCGCGTCTGCCAATTCCGCCACCTGGGCCGATGGCTCCCGCGGCACCGGGGTACGCCGCCGCGGAGGAGGGAAGAGTATAGCAAAGCGGCCCCCGCCATCGGGCGGGGGCCGCGCTTGATAACAGGGGAATGGTTGCGGCGGTCAGGGCGTCCACGCACCGAGCAGCGTGCCGACGTCGGCACCGTCCACGACGCAGTCGCCGGTGATGTCGGCGCCGTTGGTCCCCCATGCGCCGAGCAGCGCACCGAGATCCGCGCCATTGATGCGACCGTCGCCGTTGAGGTCCGGGGACCTGGGGTTGCACTGCACGCCGAACACGCGCACGTCGTCCACGCCGGCCTCCACGATGGATCCGCTGCCGGTGTCCTGGGCGCGGAAGCGCACGCGGACCTGCGCCGAGGGGGTCACGAAGTCGCGCACGCGGAAGGTCTTCTGCACCCAGACGTTGGCATTCTCCGTGACGTTCTCCATCTGCACCCAGGTGGCGCCGTTGTCCGCGGAGATCTCCACGGGCATGTTGTCGGCGTTGGGGGCCGAGCCCGCGTTGTTGGAGTACCAGCGCCAGTAGCTGATGTAGGTCTCCGCGAACGCGGTGCAGTTGAAGGCCGGCGAGAGCAGGGTGGTCACGCCGTTGTCCACGTCCGCGGCGCCGATTGAGCCGCCGGGCGTGCCCTGGCCCGTGATCCAGCATTGGGTGCCGGGGGCCGGGGTGCGGTCATCCTCGGGCTGCCCGATGACGGTGCCGGCGGCCGTGCCCACCGGGTCGCCGCGCACCCACACGCCGGTGGTGGCGGTGTCGCCGGCGACGCCGCCCGTCCACCCGGCGGCCGAGGCCTCGAAGTCGGTGGTGGCGACCGTTGCCAGGCCCGTGGCGAGCGTGGCCTTGTAGGGCGCTGCTGCTGACGGCTGGGTCTGCACCGCGCCGCTCGTGGCCTGCACCTGGAAGTAGTAGCTCACCTCGCTTGGGCACGTCCCGCCGGGCAGGCTGGCGGCGTACGTGGTGCCGGACACCTGCGTCAGCGGGTACTCGGTGAACGCGGGTGCACTCCCCACCCTGGCGAAGAGCCGCGCCGTCGCCGGCACCGGGGTCGACGACAGCGGGGTGATGCTCACCTGGACCGGGGTGCCGCCGCAGGGCGCTGCCAGTTCCGGAAGCGTGCCGAGGGGGCTGATGGCCACGGCCTGCAGCGCGGGGCCGGGCAGTCCGTGCACCGTGAACGAGTCGTTGATGAGCTGGTAGTTCGGCGTGCCGTCGTTGATGTTGCCGTTGTCGTCGTCGAGCGTCAGGAAGTCGATGGTGATATCCGACGCGATGGTGGAGATCGGGCCGTGCAGCAGCACCGAGTTGACGCTCAGGTCCGCGAGCATCTGCCGATAGCTGGCCGGGAACGCGGCCAGGAACCGGTTGCGCAGGTCCCACACGCAGCCCGAGATCAGCTGGCCGCACGAGTGGATGGTGCTGCCGCAGCTGGAGCAGCCGGTGGCGCTGTACTGGCAGGTGTTGGCTGCGGTGCGGATGCCGTTGCTGCAGGTCTGGAAGCCGATGCCGGTGCGTGGGTCGTCCGTGACCAGCAGGCCATGGATGTCGCTCATGCCCTCGCCGTAGGCGCCCTGGCCACTTCCGCCCTTGGCCACCACGTTGTGGCCGTACTCGTGGTGCACCACGGACCCGAAGGCCGTGTTCGCGCAGCCGCCGCCGGAGAGGTAGAAGTTGATGGTGTTGCCCGAGAAGTAGGCGTTGCAGGTCTGCGCCAGGTTGGCGTTGATCAGGAACGCGTTCGTCTGCGTGGACACCGTCGGGAACGAGGGAGAGGCGTCCACCACGAGGTCGCGGATGCGGTTGGACTCGAGGTAGGCGTTCACCTGGGCGCGGTCGGCCTCGACCGTGTTGGCGGAGTTGAAGACCGGGCTCCAGTTGCCGCCATCGGCCACGGGGGCACTGAGAGCGAGCGTGGCGGCGCCGTTGTTGGTGGTGGTGAAGTACTGGCCCACCAGTCTGGTCGAGTAGGTCGCGGATGCGGGAGCGGAGGCGAACGAGAAGTTGCCGTCCACGTCGGCGAACGTGCTCGGGCCCGCGCCCTGCGTCACCTGGACGTAGGGGAGCCCCTGCGAGACTTCCGGCGAGCAGGTGTCCGCGTTGTATCCCTGGGTCGCGATGCCGGTGACGCGCCCGCCGACGGCGTGGTAGATCTTGGATTCCTGGTGGAGGATGGCGCCGGTGTCGGCGTCGACCACGAACTCGATGCGCTGGTGGTTGTCGGGGTCCCAGTGGCCGCCGCCCTCGGCGGTGAAGAGGACGGCCAGGCGCGGCTCGGCCCTGACGCGGTCGATTCCTGCCCAGACGACGTACTGCGCGGGGCTGACGGTGGGCTTGGCGCGGAACTGGCTGAGCGCGCTTCGGGTCCAGGTGCGCTCGGGGGGCAGCTGCTTGAGGTTGCGCCCGGCGAGCTGCGCCCTGGCGGCCGCTGCGTCCCAGAGGGTGCTCGATGCGAGGACGGCGGGGAAGCCGTCCATGTTGCGCACGAGGACGATGAGGTTTGCCTTGTAGACGGGGATGCCGTCGACGTGCTGGGAGTAGTAGAGGCCGGTGAACTTGAACCCGCCGGCATCGCGGTCGGGCATGACGGGGACGACGTGCTCCCCGGTCTCGAAGGGACCGTAGGGGAGGAGGTCGGCGGGGTCGACGCCCCAGAGCTTGGTGGCGTTGGCGTCGATGAACGCCTTGGCGCTGTCGGCGGGCGTGGCGCCCGTGGCGAGGCGGCCGTAGGCGCGGCCCACTTGGTCACCCGTCACGAGGGTGCGGATGTCTGCGCCGGCCCCCGGGCCGTTGGGCGCAACCTGCGCCAAGGCCGGCATCGTGGTGGTCACGGCGCCGGCGAGCGAGAGGAGGAGGGCGGTGGTGATC
>Ga0194119_10002430_pt1 | contig 31508 bp, 23 predicted proteins | sample TA2MahC100mmetaG_FD_148620 | JGI IMG/M metagenome (GOLD analysis project Ga0194119, IMG submission 148620) | Freshwater microbial communities from Lake Tanganyika, Tanzania - TA2015018 Mahale Deep Cast 100m | ecosystem: Environmental > Aquatic > Freshwater > Lake | place: Tanzania: Lake...
CCAGAAGCCCATTGCGCCGTGCACGGCCAGCACCGGCGCAATCCACCAACACACGCCCGCCCAGTAGACGAGTCCGCACACATAACCCAATCGAAACCGGCCCGCCGGTCCGAACTCGCCGCCCAGCGCGAACAGCAGCGGTGTAAGCGAAATGGGCGCCAGCAGCGCGTAGCCGAACGGAGGAAACAGCAGAAACAGCAGAGCGCCGCTCAGCGCGGCAAGCCCCAACCGGATCCACACGTCAATGCGCGGTCGCCTGCTCATTCACCAGATCCGCCATGTAGCTGGACCGGACGAACGGGCCGCTAAACACCATTTGAAAACCGATCTCCATGCCGTAGGCGCGGTAGGCCTCGAACCGCTCCGGCGTGACGTATTCGGCGACGGGCAGATTTCGGCGCGACGGCTGCAAGTATTGTCCGATCGTCGCCACGTGGACACCGGACCCGCGCAGGTCGCGCAGCAGTTCTTCCACTTCGGTGGAGTCTTCGCCAAGCCCGGCCATCATGCCAGACTTCGTCAGCACGTCCGGACGGTACTTCCGCGCGAACGCCAGCACGTCAAGCGACTGCCGGTAGTCCGCCTGCGGCCGCACTCGTTTGTAGAGCCGCGCGATCGTTTCCATATTGTGATTGAACACATCGGGTCCCGAATCCAGCACGCGGGCTACCGCATCCATGTCGCCGCAAAAGTCCGGCGTCAACACTTCAATCTTGGCCTCCGGCAGCGCTTTGCGAACCGCGCGGACTGTCTCCGCCCAGTGCTGGGAGCCGCCGTCGGGCAGGTCATCGCGATTCACGCTCGTGATCACCACGTAGCGCAGATTCATGCGCCGCGCCATGTCGCCCACGTGGGCCGGCTCCAGCGCATCCAAAACGAACTCCTTCTTTGCCGGCGAGCCCTTCGGCACCGAACAGAAGCCGCAGCCACGGGTGCAGAGGTTTCCCAGGATCATGAACGTCGCCGCGCCGCGATGGAAGCACTCGTGGATGTTCGGACACCGCGCCGACTCGCAGACCGTGTGCAACTGCCGCTGGCGCAACTCCCGCTTTAGCAGATGAACCGACTCAAAATGCGTGTCGCCCTTTCGAAGCCATTCCGGCAGCCGCGGACGCGGCGCGTCAATCTGGATGAGATCGCTCACCCTAGAATTTTCGCAGGATTGTGCCGTCGACGCCGATCCCCTTCAATTTAGTCTTCATGCCGGCGACGGCCTGATTGTCTGCAAGCGGGCCCACCAGCACGCGGAACAGCGCCGCCGAACTGGACGGCGTGATGACAACCGGGAACCCTTGACGGCGGTATGCCTCCGCCATTCCGGCGGCCCCGGGTTTGTCGGTGGCCGAAACCTGCAGATACATTCCCGCGGAGGGGGCCGATTGGAAAAGATCGCCGGAGGGCTTGACGGGCGCCGGCGTCGGTGGCGGCTTCGGCTTGGCGGGCTCTTCCTTTTTCTTCGTTTCTTCTTTGGCCTTCGGCGGTGGAGGTGGCGGGGGCTCCGGCTTCGGCGGATCGGCCTTGACTGGCTCGGGCTTTGGCGGTTCCACGGCCGTTGGACTCGGCTTCGGCTTCGCTGGGCCGGACGGCGGATCCACCGTCGTCGGCGGCAGATTGTTGACCATCGCCACTTGCTGTTTGCTGGCGGCCTTGAGCTTTTCCTCGCTCGGGTTGTTGCGCCCCACAATGTAGCCCATTGTGAAGAACACGCCCATCAGCACCACCAGGATAAAAAGGACGCTAAGCAACTGCCTGTTGCCTAGCACCAATTCCATTTCTCCATCTTCATTGCGCGGCATGGTTCGTCCTGAATCGTCTTTAGAATACCAAAACAGTTCGCTAGATTATTGTTTTATTCGCGAGGGCTCGCCCTGCGACCTTTGTCAGACAGAAAATCACAAGCGCCGGGACCGGAGCGATTAGCGCGGCCCAGGGCGCCGGTAATCTCCACGCCGATGCAACTGCCGCCGCCGCTACGGCGGCCGCAGTCCAAAGCGGCCAACCGGCGTAACCCGCACAAGCGGCCATGGCCAGTGCGGCCGCCAGCCCAGCGAAGGCCCACGGATTCGCGCCTTGTAGCCACAACTGGTACAGCCCGTACGTCATGCTCACCGCGCCCGCCACTCCGGGGACGATCCAGCCAGGGAGGCAAAACTCGGCGCACACGGCTAATAGGCCGCCGAGCAGCCAGAGCAGCGCCAAATCGGTTGCGGGCATTCTCAACAGTCTAGCGTCAAAAGCCTGTTTGGCTGGCAGCGGACGCGAAGAGCTCCAAGTACCAAAAGGGACAGAGGTCTGCCTCCGTTCGGTTATCACGAGGTGGCGGACGTGTAGTCTTCGCTTGAATTCCGAGCGGCGCTTCGATAGCGTATGAGGCACCATGCGCTTCGTATTTCTCTCCGCGCTTGTGGCATTCGCACAAACGAACCCACACACCGCCGCGGCCGATGCCGATGCCGGGGGCAAGATATTCCGCTCCCATTGCGCCGAATGTCACGGCTTTCGAGGCGAAGGCGGCAAAGGCCCGAACCTCACCACCGGCGTGTTCTACCACGGCTCGTCCGATGCCGCTCTGTTTAAGAACATCACCGACGGATTGCCCGGTACGGCAATGCCGGGCGTGTTCTTCTCCGCGAGCCAGGTCTGGCAGATCGTCACCTACGTCCGGACGCTATCCAAGACCGGCAGCTTTCAGGCACCGGCCGGCGATCCGGGCAAAGGCAAGGCGCTCTTCGCCTCGAAAGGCTGCGGCGGCTGCCACCTGGTGAATGGGACGGGCGCGACCAATGGCCCCGAACTCTCGTTCATCGGATCGCAGCGGCCGGTGGATTTCTTGAAGAAGTCTTTGCAGTTTCCGAACGATACCGTGGATCAGGCTTTCTGGACCGCCTCCGCGACCCTCGAGAACGGCACGACCCACCGGGGGTTCGTGATGAACGAAGACACCTACAACGTCCAGCTTCTGACCTCTGCGAAAGGGCTGCTCACTCTCCAGCGAAAGGACTTGCGCAAGTACGAGGTCAACAAGAACTCGGCCATGCCGGCGTTCCGGGGGACGGAGAGTGAACTCACCGATCTGGTCGCCTATCTCTGGACCCTGCAACGCCCAAGGAGCGAACAATGAAACGCTACATACTCGCCGCCGCGACGATGGCGGCCTTTGGACAGGTCACCTACGAACGGCTGCTCAAAGCGCCGCAGGAACCGGGGCAGTGGATGACGTATTCCGGCTCGTACCAGGGTTGGCGGCATAGCCCGCTCAGCGAGATCAACACGAGCAACGTGGAAAAGCTCAAAGTTGCGTGGGTCTATCAGATGCCCGTGACCGAGCGCATTGAAGCCACTCCGCTGGTGGCGGATGGAGTGATGTATGTCTCCGAGCCGCCATCGAACGTTGTCGCGCTGGACGCCGCGACGGGGCGGCCGTATTGGCGATACCGGCGGAGCCTGCCGGAGAAGATCAACACGTGCTGCGGCAAGGTGAACCGGGGCGTAGCGGTGGCGGGCGACCGGGTGTTCCTGGGGACCGTGGACGCGCACCTTGTGGCACTGAACGCGAAAACGGGCGCGGTCTTGTGGGATGTGAAAGTAGCCGACCGGATGACCGGCCATTCGTTGACGGGGGCGCCGCTCATCGTCAAGGACATGGTGATCACCGGCGTGGCCGGGGGCGAGTACGGCGTGCGCGGATTCCTGGACGCCTACGACCAGAAGACCGGCCAGCGGAAGTGGCGATTCTGGACGATTCCGGAACCCGGCCAACCGGGCAGCGAGACCTGGAGCGGCGACGCCTGGAAACAGGGCGGCGGGCCCACGTGGGTGACCGGTTCGTTCGACGCCGAACAGAATCTAATCATCTGGGGCACCGGCAATCCCTCGCCGGATTGGAATGGCGACGTGAGGCCGGGCGACAACCTCTACTCCGATTCGGCGATCGCTCTCGACGCCGACACTGGGAAGTTGAAGTGGCACTTCCAGTTTGTCCCGCACGATGTGCACGACTGGGACGCCGTGCAGGTGCCCGTGCTGGTGGACGGAGAGTGGCAGGGGCGGCCGCGGAAACTGGTGTACTGGGCGCACAGGAACGGGTTTTTCTATGTGCTCGACCGGACGAACGGGCAGTTCCTGCTGGGCAAGCCGTTTGCGACACAGACGTGGGCCGAAGGGATGGACCCCAAGGGCCGGCCCATTCGTAAACCGAATATCGACCCGTCGCCGGAAGGCGTCTACGTATGGCCCGGCGTCCAGGGCGCGACGAACTGGTATTCGCCCTCCTATAACCCGAAGACGCAACTGTTCTACGTGACGGCGTGGGAAAACAAGGGACTCTATCGAAAGGGCGCGGCCGATTACATTCCGGGCAATCGCTATATCGGCAGTGTGCCGGAGATCGACCTGGCGGCTGAGCCCGGCTACGGTGCAATCCGAGCGATTCAACCGAAGACGGGCGACCGGGTTTGGGAGTACAAGGTGCACACCAAACCGTGGTCGGGCGTGTTGACGACGGCGGGCAACCTGCTATTCGGCTCAACGGGCGGATGGATCGACCGGGAAAAGACGCAGATGGAGAGCTACTTCTTCGCGTTGGATGCCGAGAACGGGCGGGAGAAGTGGCGGATCAATCTGGGCGGGACGATGGCGTCGAATCCGATCAGTTTCAAGGCGGGCGGCAAGCAGATGATTGTCATGCCCTCCGGAGGTGGAATCTTCGCGTTCTCGCTGCCGTGAAGCATGCTAGGATTCGGTCATGCCGATGCGTTCGGCGCCGGGACACAAACCAAACGAAATGACCTATCGAATCGCACTCACACTGGCTGCTGCAATGACGCTGGCTGCCGCGGAACCCATTCCCGTAATGCTGATCGACGGACAAAGCGGCGGCGCGTATCATAATTGGCCGCTGGTGACGAAGATCCTGAAGAAGCAACTGGACGAGGCCGGCATTTTTAGGACCGACATCACGACCGCGCCCAAAGGCGGCGAGGACTTTTCCCAGTTTCAGCCGGATTTCTCAAAGTACAAGGCCGTGGTGCTCAACTACGACGGGCCGGATTGGCCGGAGGATCTGCGCAAGAAGTTTGAAGACTTTGTGGCGAAGGGCGGCGGGCTGGTGACGGTACATGCCGCCGACAACGCATTTCCGGACTGGCCGGCGTTTAACGAGATGATCGGCATCGGTGGATGGCGCGGACGCACGGAAAAGAGCGGACCGCTTTGGTATTTGAAAGACGGGAAAGTGGTGGCGGATCCTTCGCCGGGCCGGGCCGGCTCACACGGCGCGCGGTGGCCGTACAAGGTGGAATCGAATCAGCCGGAGCATCCGATTTTGAAAGGCCTGCCGAAGATTTGGATGCACGCCGGCGACGAGCTGTACTCCACACTGCGCGGGCCAGGAAAAAACATGAACGTGATCGCGTCCGCGTACTCTGACCCAGCCAACCGGGGCACGTCCCGTCATGAGCCGGTGCTCATGGCGCTGAGCTACGGCAAGGGCCGCATCTTTCACAACGTGATGGGGCACGATGTCGCCGCGCTGAGTTGCGTGGGCTTTGCGGTGACGCTGCAACGTGGCACCGAATGGGCGGCGACAGGCAAGGTGACGCAAAAGGTTCCGGGCAACTTTCCTACCGAGAATTCGGTGAGCTACCGGGTGGATCACGCCGATATCGATCCGGCGCTTAAGAACCCGCCTCCGGCACGCCGTTAATCGAATTGTGATCCGATCGTAGCAGTGGTACTCTGGACCACACCTGTCCGAAAGGGGTTGTCCATGCGTATTCTCGCCGCGTTGTTGCTAATTGCCCAGGCGTTGCCTGCGCAGGTGCTCTACGGTTCGCTAGTTGGTGTGGTTTCCGACGCTAGCGGCGCTGCGGTTCCGGACGCGGCCGTAAAGGTCACGCAAGCCGGAACCGGGTTCGTCCGCGAGATGCGTACTGGCGCCGAGGGCCAGTATCTCTTCCCGGCTGTTCCTGGCGGCCTGTACGAGGTGAGCGTGGCGAGGAACGGCTTTCGAACCTTCACGGCTCGGGATGTGGCCGTGCCGGTGAACGCGACGACGCGCGTGGACGCGGCGCTTGCGGTGGGCGCGGTGGCCGAGTCGATCAACGTAGAGGCCGCGGCGGCTGCGTTGCAGACCGACCGCGCGGAGGTGCGCTCCGAGATTACCCGCCAGCAGTTTGAAAATGCGCCGCTGCCGCCGGGGCGCAACTACACGCACCTGTTCAAGGTGTTGCCCGGTTTTACGCCGCCGCGCAACGGCAACGGGCCGAGCGTAGATCCTTCGCGCGCCGCACTTTATAACGTCAACGGCACTTCGCGCAGTTCGAACGCGGTTCGCATTGAGGGTGCGGGAGTGAATCAGATCTGGCTGCCGCATCTGCCGGGCTACACGCCGGCGCTGGAATCGATTGAAACCGTCAACATCTCGACGAACTCGTTCGACGCCGAGACCGGATTGGCCGGCGGCGCCGCAGTGAACGTGATGATCAAGTCCGGCACCAACGAGATTCACGGTTCGGCGTTTGAGTATCACAACAGCAACGCCACTAAGGCCAAACCGTATTTCCTGCCGGCCGGTGAGAGAAAACCGAAGGCGATATACAACCAGATGGGCGGCACGGTGGGCGGTCCGATCCTGAAGAACAAACTGTTCTATTTCGGCAGCTACGAAGGCACCTGGGACCGGCTGTTCGCTTCCCGCATCGAAACGCTTCCCATCGCCGATATCCGGGCCGGAGACATGTCGCGTTCGCCTACCCCCATGTACGATCCCGCCACGGGCGCGGCAAACGGTTCGGGACGAATGCCCTTCGCCAACAACCGCATTCCGCAGGCGCGGATGGACCCGGTGGCCTTGAAGATTCAAAGTATGCTGCTTCAGCCTACGTCGCCCAATCTGTTGACCGCCAATCTGTTCGCGCAGGGCGGCTACGCGTTCAACTCGAAGAAGTTCGACGGCAAGATTAACTGGAACCCGGGAACGAAGCTGACCATGTTCGCGCGTGGCGGCGTCCAGGATCACGACTTCGAAAGCGGCGCCGTGCTGGGCGAGTTGATTGGTGTGCCGTACTATGGCCCGGCGTCGGTGGCTGGGCCGACCTACGGCACCACGGGCAACGCGGCGGTGGGCGCGACCTATGTCTTGACGCCGTCGTTTTTCCTGGATGGCAACTTTGGGTTCACCGCCTACGACGCAAACTCCGTGGAGCGCGGTCTAGGCAAGAACCTTGGGCAGGAGTTGCTGGGTATTCCCGGCACGAACGGGACGCGGTTCTTTGAGAGCGGCCTGCCGCGATTCGTGGTCTCGAACTACTTGACGATGGGCGCGCAGGGGAATTCAACGCGGCCGTTTTTCAATCGCGATCCGCGTTACAACTGGGTGGGCAACGCCACCTGGATGAAGGGCGCGCACAATGTGCGTTTCGGCTTCGACAGCTCCTTCCAGCAGATCAACCATACGCAGGCGGAGTTTGTCGGCGCGCTGCACGGCCCCGCCGGCGGCTTCACGTTTTCCGGTGGTCCGACGCAGATTCAAGGGGGACCGGCGGCGAACCAGTTCAATAGCTGGGCATCGTTTCTGCTCGGGCTGCCGAGTGCGCTGGGACGCACGCTCCAAGTGCCGGAGGAGTACAACGTTCGTACCTGGATGCACAGCCTGTTTGTGCGCGATCAATGGCAGGTAAACCGTAAGGTTACCCTCTCGATGGGAACGCGCTGGGAGTATTTCCCGATGCCGACGCGAGTGGGCCGTGGGCTGGAACGCTATAACGTCGACACGAACAAGATGGAGGTGTGCGGCGTGGGTTCGGTGCCGCTGGACTGCGGCGTGGCGCAAAGCAAGCGCCTGTTCGCTCCGCGCGCCGGCATCGCCTGGCGCGCGACCGAGGACTTCGTGATTCGCGCCGGCTACGGCATCACAATCGATCCGTACAGCCTGGCTCGGCCGATGCGCACGAACTTTCCGATGCTGGTGGTGCTGAACGTGAACGGCGCCAACGCATTCCAGCCGGCGGGCCGGCTGCGCGACGGCATTCCAGCGATCCAGACTCCGAACCTCGGAAACGGCATCGTGGATATTCCGCCGCAGGTGGCGGCGAATTCGCTGGACTCGAAGTTCAACCGAGGCTATGTGCAGAGCTGGAACTTCACGCTGCAAAAGAAACTGAAGTGGGGCTGGATCGGCCAGGCTGGGTACGTCGCCACCCGGCAGGTGAACCAGATCGGCTTTAAAGAACTGAACTACGCGCCGATCGATGGCGGGCAGGCCGGGCGTATTTTGGCGCGGCGCTGGGGGCGTACGGCGGAGACACGGACGGCGGCGCCGATCGGTAATTCGAAGTACGACAGCCTGCAGGCGTCGCTCGATCACCGGTTCGCCAATGGCTTCCAGATGGGAGTTTCTTATACATGGTCGAAGTCGCTGGGCATTTGCTGCAGCGAAAATAGTGACGGTTTGGCGGCCATTCAGATTCCGGAGTTCCAACATTTGAACAAAGCGGTGACGAACTCCAACATTCCGCACAACCTGACAGTGAATGGGGCCTACAAACTGCCGTTTGGAAAGGGCAAGGGACCGGTGAGCTGGCTGGCGCGCGGGTGGCAGTTGAATGCAATTTGGAGCGCAATCTCCGGTGCGCCGTTCGGCGTATCGTCGTCGGGCACCTCTCTTAACGCGCCGGGCAACTCGCAGCGGGCCGACCAGGTCAAGGGCCGTGTAGAGACGCTTGGGCAAACCGGGCGCGGGCTTTCCTGGTTCGATCCATTCGCTTTCGTACCGGTAACAGCCGCGCGATTCGGAACCGCCGGCTTCAACTCGTTGCGTGGCCCCGGCATCGCGAATGTCGACGCGGGCCTCTTCCGCGAAGTGTCATTCTCCGAGCGGCTGAAACTGCAGATTCGCGTGGAAGCGTTTAACTTCACCAACACGCCCCACTTCGGCAATCCTGGAACGAACGTGTCGAACTTGCAGTTGAATCCGGACCGCTCCGTGCGGGCCTTGGGTGGCTATACGGAGATTACGGGACTGGCGAATACGGGACGCGATGGTATCGATGAGCGGGTGTTCCGGATTGGGGCGCGGATTAGTTTTTAGGGGGAGTGTCCGGCCACGCGTTCCGGTTTTGAAGAGTCGTTATGGAAGCCAGGGCGATTGTCCACCTGCGCGTAGTTGAAGAATCCGCCCTGGACAGCGCATCATTGCACTTCGTGTGCGATCACCGCCACACAATCCCCCTGCTTCACAATTGACGGCCCTCTGCCGGCGATGAGCACGCCCGCCGACGCCGCCACCACCGGCTCCGGATTGCGATCCGGGCGCTCCAGGAAGTGAAGCTGGCCGACGCGTTCGCCTTTCTTGACCTGGGTGCCGAGGTCGATCTCCGCCTCATAAAGGCCGGACTCCGGCGCAAAGCGGTAGTCCTCACGATCCAGAGCTTCAACCCAAATCGCTGGACGCTCGCGCCGCTCCACCACGCCTCGCAGCACGCCGCAATGCCGCAATACGTTACGCAGGCCGCGCTGGCACAGCTGGTGCACCGCGGCCGGTACCGGCTCGCCGCCGCCCATCTCGGTGGTAATGACGATCTTGCCCTGGCGTTCCGCTTCCACGGGAAGCAGGCCGGCCCCGGCGATATCGGCGTACAGGAAGCAGTACTCGGTCAGGTAGGCCTCTGTGGCTGCGAACATCTGGGCGCGTTGGGCTTCGTCGGGTACGCGATGCATGTGAGCGGTGGGCACGAAGGTCAGGCTGCGCCCGCCGGTGTGCAGGTCGATGACGACTCCGGCCATGGGGAACAGAACGGTCGACAGGAAATGCGCGAGGACCTCGCTGGGCGTACCTGCCGGATTTCCCGGGAAACAGCGGTTGAAGTTCTTGCCGTCCAAGGGCGACAGGCGCGTGGCCGCGTGGGCGGCGGGCGGATTCAAACAGGGGATGAGAATCAGCCGGCCCGTGATGTCGTCGAGCCGCAGCTCGCGCCAGAGTTTGAGAATGGCGACTTGACCGGGGTACTCGTCACCGTGGTTGCCCGCCATCAGTAGAACCGTGGGGCCGGGTCCGTTGTTCAGCACGGCGATAGGCACAAGCAGATTAGCCCAGCCACCGAGATTGTACGAATACGGGACGGCCAGGTGGCCGTAGTACGCGCCTGGCGCGTCGAAGGGAATTGTGACGAACATGATCGCGAGTATTGTATTCTCCTTTCATGCTGCTTCGCATTTTCGTTGCGGCCGCATTGGCCGTCGCGGCCAAGTCGCCGTTTGAGGGACGCTGGAATTTTAACCTTGGCCAGCGGGCCAGTTGGCTGGGAATCGCCGAGAAGGACGGCGCCCTGGAGGTGTGGTATCAGCCAACCGGAGGTAATGTTTATAAGGTCAAGGACGTTTCGGTGCAGGGCGCCAAGCTGACTCTGAAGTTGAACAGCAATACCTCCTGGGACCTGGAGCCCAAGGGCGGGGAACTGACCGGCACACAGAAACGGGGCGACCAGACCACGCTGCTCACCGGCGCGCGGGCTCCTAGGCTCGACCGGAAGGCGCCGAAGAAATGGACCGCGCCGAGGGCGCTTTTCAGCGGGAAGGATCTGACCGGCTGGGAGCCGATGGGCAATCCGGCCAACAGCCACTGGATGGTGAGGGACGGTGTTCTTACCAACTCGGCGAAAGGAGCGAACCTGCGCACCGCGGAGACCTTTCAGGATTTCAAACTTCACTTCGAAGTGATGTGTCCGGATCACGCCAATAGTGGCTTCTACCTGCGCGGGCGGTACGAGATTCAATTGGAGTACGAGCCCCTCTCGTCGAATCCGCCGGAGAGGCGCATTGGATCGGTCTACGGACGCATCGCACCGGCCGGCGATATCGCCCGGCGGCCCGGCGAATGGGACACGTTCGACGTCACGCTGGTGGGACGGATGTTGACGGTGGTCCGCAACGGAGTGACGACGATCGACCGCAAAGAGATCGAAGGCATCACCGGCGGCGCGTTGGACGCGAACGAAGCCGAGCCAGGGCCGTTCTACATTCAGGGCGATCACACCGGCGGGCTGCTGTTCCGGAACGTGACGGTCGCTACGCCGGCGAAATAAGCCGGAGAAGATTCCCGCCGAGGATTTGCGCGGCGTCGCCGGCCGTGACGCCGATGGCGTGCATCGCCGCGCATTGGGCGTCGAAAACCGGGCGGACCCAACCGCGCGGGAAGAACGAGGAGTCCGTCCCGAACAGGAGCCGATCGGGACCGGCGACGTCCAGTGCACGGCGGAAAACGGCTTCGAGAGTCAGCCCTTCGTAGCGCATCCAGCCGTTTGAGCTCGACGTATCGAGGTAGACGTTCGGACAGAGGTCGGCGACCATCAGCGCCTCTCGAAAGTAGCCCGCGCCAAAATGAGGAATTACAAACCGGGTGTCCGGATGGCGAAGCGCCACGGCGTGCAGGTCGATGGGATTCGAGTAGCGCATGTCGAACGGCGAGGGCAGGCCGAGCTTCTTACGTACTCCGACGCTTAGGGCGCCACAATGGACAAATACGGTACGTCCCGCGGCGGCGCCGATGACGTCGCCGGCCTCCTCGAGCCCATACCGGTGCATCGCCGGGAACAGGCAGACCGTCGACAATCCCATAGCAAAGGCCCTCTCCGCCCGGGCCACGGCGCCGGGCGTGAGCGGGTGCAGCAGGAATTGACCGTGAAAGCGGGACGGATGGCTGTCGACAGCGGCGATTACCGAATCCTCATCCCCGGGCAGGCTGGCGATCAGCGAGGCGGAGGCCACGCCGTGCCGGTCCAGTTCGGAGATCCACTGGTTCGCTAAATCGACAGGTGGTGTCCAGCCGGTCTGCGCACAAACTTCAGCGGCCGGGCGGCCTCCGGTCAGCAGAGAGAAGAAGGTCTCGGAAAAGTAATGAACGTGAGAGTCGTGAACTTCCAGCTCGCCCCACGGCGTCTGCATTACGCGCCTACGGCTTTGGTATCGCCCGGGCTCGAAAGCCGCGTGACTCCGGATGCGAGCGCCAGCTGGGTCAGGCCAGCGACATTATTCACGTTCAACTTCTTCATCATCGTTTTCCGGTAGCTGCGGACTGTTTGCAAGCCGAGATCGAGCATGTTGGCGATCTCTTTGCTGGTCTTGCCCTCGGCGACCAGCCGGAGCACCTGCAGTTCGCGCGGCGAAAGGCCTTCCAGCATGGCCGGGGCCGGCTTAGCCTCCAGATCGCCTTTTTGGATGCGAACCAGAAGTTTTTCGCTGACCTGCGGGCTCATGTAGAAGCCACCCTTGGCGACTGCCCGGATGGCGTCGACCAGGTCGTTATCGGAGGCTTTTTTCAGCACAAACGCCCGCGCGCCGCTCCGAATGGCGCTGACGACAGAGTTCTCGTCGTCATACATCGAAAGGATGATCACCTTCGTCTCAGCCGCGTACCGGAGAATTTCCGCCGTAGCTTCCACACCGTTCAAACCGTGCAGACCGATATCCATGACTACCACGTCGGGTGGTTGCCGTTTGCAGAACGCGACAGCATCGGTTCCCGTTGTCCGCTTCGCCGACCACCGTAAAGTCGTCCTCGGCGCGCAGAATCGCCTTGACCCCATCTCGTAGGATCTTATGATCGTCGACCAGCAGGACGCGATATGGCATTCAGTGAGAGAAGGAACTCAGGAATCCTTACATGTGCCCGAAAACAAAACCGGGTCAGGATGTTTGGATCTTTACCATTGTACCTTTTCCTGGCCAGGATTCAATATCTAATTGAAGATTTTCGACCCTTGCGATAGATTCTAATTGCAGGAGGCCGATTCCCGCTCCGCTAACCGTAGCCTTGGCAACCTCAAATCCCACGCCGTCATCACGAACGAATGCCCGAAACTCCGTTTCGGTAGCGATAACCGAGACTTCGATCGCGGTTGAGCGGGCATGGCGGATGGCATTCGTAAGCGCTTCCAGAACTAAGCGGTAAAGGGCGTACTGGACCTCCGCTGGGGGGCGGAATTCGAGCTTGCATCGTAAATCGATGCGGGCCGGAGTCTGCCGGCGGAGGCTTGTGACCAGAGCTTCTAAAGCAAAACTCAACCCCGATTTTTCCACGACATTTGTATGTAGAATGTTTGAAACATCGCGCGTGGCGGCCATCGCTGACTCCAACGCAATAAGAATCTCCGTCTGTTCCGGGCCGTTCAATTTCAACGCTCGCAGATGGTAGCCGGCTGCGGTAAGGGCCGGGCCGGCATCGTCGTGGAGTTTTCGGGCTGCGGCCGCCTCCCGCCGTTCGTGTTCGCGAATAATGGCGAGTAGGCGTGCCTCTGACGGCCGCATTGCGGCTACTTCTTGCGGGCCAGCGCCTTGCGCGCGGTGTTCACGATGTCTGCACCGGTCATCTTGAACTTCGTCATGACCTCTTCTGGCGTGCCGCTTTCGGCGTAGTAATTGCCCATGCCGTGGAACTCCATGACGCACGGGTTCGTTTCGCAAACCACCTGCGCCACCTTGGTTCCCAGGCCGCAATCGGTGAAGTGCTCTTCAGCGACAACCAGGCAACCAGTAGAGCGCGCGGCCTTGGCGATTGCCTCGCGGTCGATCGGCTTGATCGTATGGATGTCGATGACACCGGCGGAGATCCCTTCGCCTTCCAGAATTTCGGCGGCGCGAATACACTCGGCGACCAGCAGACCTGTGGAGAGGAAGGTCAAGTCCTTGCCTTCCAGCAACGTGACGGCCTTGCCGATCTCAAACTTGGTGTTGGCCGGATAGAGGATCGGGGCTTTCACGCGGCCCGCCCGGATAAACACGGGACCCGGATGATAAGCGGCGGCCTTGACGAGTTCAAAGGTCGCGACCTCGTCGGCTGGGCTGATCACCGTGAAGCCGGCCAGCGAACATGCGAGGCTCAAGTCTTCCACCGACATCTGCGATGGACCATCCTCGCCGATCGAAATACCGCTATGCGTGCCAACGACCTTTAACGGGACCTGCGCGTAGGCGACATTGACGCGCAACTGCTCGAAGCCCTTGTTCAGCACGAAAGCCGAGAAACTGGAGACGAAAGCGATCTTGCCGCTCGAGGCCAACCCGGCGCCGATGGAGACCATGTTCGACTCCGCGATGCCGCAGCTAAAGAACCGTTCCGGAAACTCCTTGCCGAACAGGTGGGTAAAGGTGGACTTCGAAAGATCGGCGTCGCAAACCACGACGTTCGGGTCCGCTTTGCCCAACTCGACCAAAGCTTTGCCGAAGGCTTCGCGCGTGGCCGCGCCCAGTTTCAGTTCGAACTTCTCTTTCACGTTCATGCGCCGATCTCCTGCAATGCCTTTTCGACTTCGTCCTTGGTGGGAGCCACGCCGTGGAACTTCGGATTGTTTTCCATGAACGAAACGCCTTTGCCTTTGATCGTGTGAGCCAGCAGCACAGTAGGCTGGCCCTTGGTGGCCGCCGCATCGGCGAACGCCTTCTGCAGCGCCGGGATGTCGTGACCGTCCACCTCGATCGTGTTCCAGCCGAATCCGCGCCATTTGTCGGCAAGCGGTTCCAGCCCCATAATGTCCTTCACGAAACCGTCCAACTGAATCTTGTTGTAGTCGACGATCGCAACCAGGTTATCCACTTTGTGATAGGCCGCATACATCGCCGCCTCCCAGATCTGCCCTTCCTGGATCTCGCCGTCGCCAAGCACCACGTAGACGCGGGTGGGTGACTTGTCCAGCCGGGCCGCTTCCGCCATGCCAATTCCGAGCGAAAGGCCTACACCCAGGGAGCCCGTCGAGGCTTCCAGCGATGGAATGAACCGGCGGTCCGGATGGCCCTGGTAGATGGATCCGATTCGCCGAAGCGTTTCCAGTGAGTCTTCCGGCGTGTAGCCGGCTTCGGCGAAGACGGCGTAGAGGACGGGCGCCGCGTGGCCCTTCGAGAGAATAAAACGGTCCCGTTCCGGCCACTTTGGGTTGGCGGGATCATGCCGCATGACGTCGAAATACAGCGTTACCAGCGTTTCTACCGCTGACAGAGATCCGCCGGGATGCCCCGACTTCGCCGCGCCAATCATCTTGACGATGTTGCGCCGCACCCTTCTGGCGATTGCCTGCAACTCGCCTAGATCATTGGTCTTTTTCATACTTTCTTTCTACTCTAACATTCGTGTAGGGCTAGTACTGAATTAAGATGGAGCCATGAAGCTCGCGATTCCCGTTCTTCTCCTCAGCCCAGTTCTTGTGCTCGCTCAACCTGCGCCGCACTGCGTCGTGATCAGCGAAGGCGCCCCGCCACTCCCGGCGAAACTGCTGCCCGGGCAGGGCACTATCCTATTCCCCATATCGACGAAGAGTGAGGAAGCTCGCAAGTTTTTTGAACAGGGCGTTGCCCAAATGCACTCGTTTTGGGCGCGCGAGTCCGAACGGAGCTTCCTGCAGGCGGCCCAGTTGGATCCCCAGTCGCCCATGCCCTGGTGGGGGGTCGCCATGGTCGCTAACGGCGACTTCCGCCCGCATTTCCAGTTGGTTCGGGACCGCCATCTTCCCGGTACGCTGCCCTCGACGCCCAATGGCAAACGGGCGTTGGCCGCCGCAAAACGGGCCAGGGAACTGGCCGGCAATGCAACCGAACTCGAAAAACTCTACATTGACGCAATTTGGGCACGCCGCGATCCAGACGCGAAGGACCCGGATGGCGGCTATATCGCGGGCCTTCGGAAGATTGTCGCCGCGCATCCCAAAGAAGTGGAAGCTCGCACCTATTTGGCGCTGCATTTGATGGACGGCTTCACCCTGCCGGACCACAAGCCCCGGCCGGGCAGCATGGAGGCCGTGGAGATTCTGCGTCAGGTCGTCAAGAATGCGCCGGATCATCCGGGCGGCCATCATTATGTGATCCACGGCTGGGAGGGCTCGGCGTTCGCCAAGGACGCCTGGGCAAGCTGCCAGCGTTATGCGGAGCTTGTACCGAATATCCCGCACGCCTTGCACATGCCGGGCCATATCTACGCGCAGACCGGCAAGCTGAAGGAAGCCCAGGCATCTTTCCTTGCCGCCGCCGATCTCGAACGGAAGTACATGGCCGCGGATAAAGACTACGGCAACGGTCATCACGGGCACAATGTCCATTTCCTGGCCTTAACGCTCACTGCCGACGGGCAAGTGGACCGCGCCCTGGGTTTCGCCAAGGAACTGCTGACGATGGCCGAGACTGAGAAGGAGAAGAAAACCCCGGACGCCTATCGTACGGCCTACCGGCAAGGCTATTTTGCCATGCTGCGGTCGCTGGTTTGGGCGGAGCGCTGGGACGACGTTTTGGCCGGCAAGCTGATTCCGGAGCTGACTACGCCGCGAGAGAAGTTCTGGCGGCATTGGGCCCGTTCGCTCGCATTTGCGGCGAAGAAAGAGACAAGCGCCGCTCAGGCGGAGCTGTCAGCGATGCGGGAAACGCAATTGGCCTTTCAAAAGGCCGTCGGCAAAGCGCCCCCGCGAGAATTTGAGGTGGCGCTGATGGAAGCGCAGTCGTTCCTGCGGATCGCGCAAGGATCGGTCAAACAGGGTCTAAAGGGGTTGGAAATGGCGTCGAAGGCTGAACGCGCGCTTCGCTACAACGAGCCGCCGATCTACCCGAGGCCCATCGCCGAGGCCTGGGGCCAGGCCGCCCAGCGTGCGGGGCAGCGTAAGAAGGCCGAGAAGGCGTTTCGCATTGCCCTGGAGCAGATGCCGGAGAGCCGGATCGCGGTGGACGGCTTGCATGAGGCGGTGCCTTCCGGCGGGAATTAGGTGCAGGCGATCCGCATTGCGGGCGGAGGGCTGGCCGGATCGGCAGCCGCGCTGGCCGTGCGGCAGGCCGGGAGGCAGGCGTGGGTCTGGGACCCGGCGCCGTTGCCCCGGCATAAGGTTTGCGGTGAGTTCCTTACCCCGGAAATCGAAGGGGTCCTTCAATCGGCGGGACTATGGGACCGGTTCGCCGCGCTCCAGCCAGCGCGCATGTCGCGAATGGACTTGATTTTCGACGGCCGCCGGCGCAGCAGCCGCTTCCCAGTTCCCGCCTATGGCCTGAGCCGCTTCAACCTGGACCGTCTGCTCTACGATTCGGCGAAGGACGCAGGTGCCGAATACCGCCGCGAGCGGGCGCCCGATACGGTGGATATTTTGGCGCATGGGCGCCAAGCCAGCGGTCCGCGAGGAGGCAGAACGTTCGGCTTCAAGGCTCATTTTGAGGGTCCCGTGAGCGAGGCCGTGGAGCTGTATTTCTCCAGCGGTTTTTACGCCGGAGTGAATCCCGTGGAAGGCGGAGTGACCAACGTGTGCGGACTGGCGTCCGAGGCGGTGCTGGCGTCCGTCAATTTCAACTTCGACGAACTGTTAGACCGCCATTCGCCCCTCCGAGAACGTCTGGCGCCCATGCGCCGCGTGATGGACTGGTTGACGACCGGCCCTTTGGTTTATGAGTTACATGCAGCCACGTCCGTACTCCGGGCGGGCGACGCTCTGCAGTTCGTCGACCCGTTCACCGGAACCGGAATGACAATTGCCATCTGGTCAGGGCTGGAGGCGGGCCGCGTTGCGGCCGCAGGGGGAGACGCCGCGGGCTACTATCAGTCGGTCCGCCGGAGACTGGACGGGCAGTTCCATTGGTGCCGGAGGCTGAGGCTTGCGCTGGAGCACCCAGTATTCCGAAGGCTGGCGCCCGTGATACCACCGGTACTTTTGTACCGGCTCACACGGCCCAAAATAGAAAACCGGTGAGCACTCGGAGGAGGATGCTCACCGGCCGGTCGAATCGGTACGCCAAAAAAAGCGCGCCGGCCAACCGAATCCTCGGCGCACACAAATGACGCCTAGTCCCATCCTAACCTTTTATCAACTGAAAAGTGTAGTACCCCATCATTAAAATAGTAAATAGGCTGGCCACCCACACCCCCATTGTGACGGCGCGAGACGGGAGAACCTCCTTGGGCATGTGCTTCACGCGGAGGTAGAGCGTGCCGCCGGCAATGATCGGGAGCATCATGGCCTGGCCCACGCCGCCGATTTTTACCATTTGGCTGGGATCGACGCGCAGAAAGTGGAGGCTCACGGGGATGACGCACAACATGACAACGAATCGCTTGCGCCATTTGACGCGGGTCTCGTAGTCGCCGCGGTCGTAGACCCCCAGCAATTGCACCATGTCCGCGTAGACGCGGCTATTGGAGGCGGTGGCGGCGAAAATCGTCCCGTAGAGGGTCGCGATGGCACCGGCGTAAAACAGATAGAGCGCCCAGGGACCAAGCGTTTCGGTGTACATTTTTGACAACACCGCGATCATCTCGTTGCCCTGCGGCAGCAGACCCTGCGAGTGCAGGACGCCCGCGCCGAGCAGGTAGAACGCCAGCGTGGCGACGGTGTAGATAACCATGGAGGCCAGGATGTCGGTGTTCATTACCTTAATCCATCCGTGCGCCCGCTCCTTCCAAGCCGCGCTGCCGTCGGCCGGACCAGTGTAGCGGGCATAGCCTTTTTCCACGCACCAATATGGATACATGAAGAGCTCGGCCGCACCGACGCCAGTGATTCCGAATACGGCGACGGCGGTGGTCAACCCGGCGCCGGGAAGTTGGAAGGTGAAGCCTTCGGCAAGCTGGGCCCAGGAAAAGTATTGGGGCTTGCTGAATAGGATCAACGCCGCCAACAGCGTGAGCATGGTGAACAGGCCCACCTTGATAGTGGCAAGGTGTTCCACGCGTTCATAGCCGCCGCCCAGCAGCAGCCAGAGGGTGAATAGGAAAAGAATTCCGACCCAGACATCCCGCACCACGTCCGGCACCAGAGTATTCAATACTTGCGCGACGCCTGCGAACATTGCGCCAATCTGAAACATCGTGACCAGTACCATCAGCGCCCACGCCCATACGACCCATCCCACGCCCGCGCGCGGGCCGGGAATCATATTGAACGCCGCCAGCGCCGTTCTTCCGGTCGCGATGGTGTAGCGGCCCATCTCCGACTGGATCGCCGGCTTGAGAAAACAACTGAGGACAATGATCCACATCGCCAGATAGCCGACCTCGGCGCCCAGCACAGTGGTGGCGATGAGTTCACCGGAGCCGACGATTGACGCCGCCAGGATCATGCCCGGGCCAATGCGCTTCATGATCTCGAAAAACGCTCTCGGCGGGTCGGCTACATCCTCGGGGTGGTACGCGTACGGATCTTTGATGGTTTGGTCCTTCGCCGGGGAAGCCTGTGCAGACATTCCCGCTACTGTATCGCGTTTCGACACGGCTACATCATCGGGCCGATGCGCCACGGTACGAATTCCTTATGTCCCAGGCGCTCGGCGCACGTGATCTCTCCGCTGGCAACGCGCAGGATCATGTCGTAGATCTCGCGGCCGACCGATTGCACCGTGCCATCTCCGTCGGCGATTACACCGGCGTTGATGTCCATGTTGTCCTTCATACGCCGGTATGTGTTCGAGTTTGTCGCTACCTTGATCACCGGCACCGTGGGGAATCCGATCGCGCTGCCGCGGCCGGTGGTGAATACGATCACATTCGATCCACCCGCGGCCAGACCGGTGAGCGAGGCCGGATCGTAGCCTGGCGTATTCATGAAGCAGAAGCCGGGGCCGTGAATCCGCTCGGCGTAATCGAGAACCTCGTTCAGTGTCGACGTTCCGCCCTTGGCGACAGCGCCCAGCGACTTCTCCACGATATTCGTCAGGCCGCCCTCTTTGTTGCCGGGCGAAGGATTGTCGTTGAACGAACTGCCGGCGAATTGATTTACGTAGCGCTTATAGGCGGCGACGAAGCCGAGCAACCGTTCCGCCGTGGCGCGGTTTCGGGACCGCTTCACCAGCAGATGCTCCGCACCAAATATCTCGGTGGTCTCGGCCAGTACCGAGGCGGCGCCGACTTCGGCCAGGAGATCCGAGGTATAGCCGAGCGCCGGATTGGCGGTAATGCCGCTAAAGGAATCCGAACCGCCACAGTTCAGACCGACGGTGATCCGGCTGGCCGGCAACTCCACGCGTTTCTCGGCGGCGAGCATCTCGATCTGCTCGTCGATGTACTTGCACGCAGCCGCGACGCTGGCCGTGGTGCCGCCGGAATTCTGCAGCGTCATGCCCATCAAACGGTCTGTGCGCGGCGCATTGGCGCCCAGGTAATGGTCGATCTGATTCACCTCGCAGCCAAGACCCAGGATGATGGCGGCGCCAACGTTGGGGTGCGCGAGAATGCCAGCGAGGGTCCGGCGCAACTGGTCCGTGTCCGGGCCAATCGTATGGGCGCAGCCTTCGCCGTGCGGAAAGGCGACAACGCCGTCCACGCCGGGCGGCAGCGCGCTCCCTTCATAGCGGCGGGCGATCAGTTCGGCCGTGTGCGCGGCGCAGTTGGACGCGGCCACAACCGCGACGAAATTACGCGTACCGGCGCGGCCGTCCTCGCGCTTGTAACCCAGGAATTTCGGCATGTTGGCGGGCAGCGCGGGCAGCGGCACCTCCGAGGCGGGGAACTCGTAGGTAAACGTCTGCTCTTCGAACTGCAAGTTGTGGACGTGAACGTGCTGCCCGGGTTCGATCGCAGTTTTGGCGCGGCCGATGACCTGCCCGTAGCGGAAGATCTGGTCTCCGGCGGCAATCGGGCGCAGGCAGACCTTGTGGCCGGCGGGTACCGGGTTCTTCACCCGCAGCGCGACAGCACCCACAACCAGGTCCTGTCCTTCGGAGAGCGGAACGCGCGCTACGGCGACGTTATCCATCGAGTTCAAGTGAATGGCGGAGTTTTCCGCGGTGGGGGATTTTGCTATGTCAATCAGACTCATCGTAGTAGTACCGTTTCGCAGATCTGTTCCTGGATGTGGACTTTCAGCCGGTTTCCAACCGGGTGGATCCAGAGCCCGGTGCCGTCCTTCGGCACCGGAATGTCCTCGATGCGGCGGACGAAGACCGCCTTGCCGCCATCCACACCCTTTAGCAGCTTGCCGATGTGGATGTGCAAATGGCACTGCGTGCGGACCTTGGTCCCGTTGTAGGCCACGCCCCATTCGCCGCCCCACAGCTCTTTGGCCTTGGCGATCGCGGCGGTCCAGACTTGGTTGCGCTCGCGCGGCGACAGGTCGGCGAGTTCGTGCATCTTGCCGGGCACGATCCGGCGCGGCAGGGCGAGAGTCCGGTTGGCCTTCCGCGGGTTGGCGTCCTTCAAGAAAAACACCTCCAGGCCGGAGTCCTGCTTGTTGGCTTCGTTGGTCAGGCTGCACTCGCGGACTGCCAGTGATACTGGAGCGGCCGGATCGCAGCCGCAGCGGTCCACGGCGGCCAGAGACACGGCGGCCGTGGGAAGGAACAGAAAGTGGCGCCGCCGCATCCCGTTCATTCTATCGCGGCCTATAGTAGTAAAGTGCATCCGAATTGGGCGCGCCTTGGCGCGACGCTCTTGGCCCTTTTGATCCTCTATCCCGCGCTTCCGTCCGTTTGGGGTTTGTACGGTCCGGACGAACCCCGCTATGCTTCCATTGCCCGGGAAATGGCGCGGTCCGGCGACTGGCTCACGCCGGTTCTCGACGGTAAACTGTGGTTCGAAAAGCCGCCGCTGCTCTACTGGCTCGGCGCGTGCGGCTACCGGCTGGGCCTGGGACCGGAGGCCGCGCCGAGAGTGCCTATTGGGCTGTTCAGCGCCGGTTTTCTCGTCTGGTTCGGATGGTATTTGAGGCGCTGGTTGACCGGACGGCAGGCGGCGATGGCGGCCGCCGTCCTGGCAACCGCCGCCGGCTGGGTGGCGTATTCTAACGTCGCTGTCACCGACGTTCCCTTGGCTATCTGTTTCTGTGTGGCTATGCTGCTGGCGAGAAGCTGGATCGACGATGGGCGCTGGCGCGACGCCGCCCTCGCAGGATTGTTTTTCGGTCTGGCGACCCTGGCAAAGGGCCTGGTGCCGCTCGCTCTGGCCGCGCCGCTGCTTTGGTTCGCGCGCCGCCGGTTTAAGCAGTGGCCGCTCGTTGGAACGGCGACGCTCCTGGTGGCCGCGCCCTGGTATTGGACCATGTGGACGCGCCACCGCTGGGCCTTTTTCGATGAGTTCATTCTTGAGCACCACTTCAGCCGGTTCGCGAGTAACGCCCTGCAGCATGAGCAGCCGTTCTGGTTTTACATCCCCGTGCTGCTCGGTCTGCTAGTGCCGTGGACGCCCTTCGTGTCCCTGCGCGACAAGTACTTTGTGGCCTGGGCCGGCTTTGGGCTGGTGTTCTTTTCGGCAGCCACGAACAAACTTCCCGGTTACCTGATGCCTCTGTTGCCGGCAATCGCCGTGTTGGTGGCGCTGCGCATCGGCGAGGCGCGCTGGGCGCCAAAGCTGGCAGCCGGAATGGCGATTTTGCTGGCGGCGGCGAAGTTGGTTGGTTTGCCGATGCTGGACGGACGATTGACGGCGCGTACGTTGGCCGCGACAGCTCCTGCGCGGGACGCCTGCGCCAATGAGGTTCCACGCTCCCTCCGCTACGGGCTGCATTATTACATGGGGCGGCCGGTTCTGGATTGTTGGCAGGCGGCCGGTGCCAACCCAGTGCCCGCCACGAAGCGTAAACCCGGTCTGCGCTATCGTGTCCGGCAAAACGCAGGCACCCTCCGTGGACGACTGATCGTGTTTACCTCTCCCGACGGCTACCTGCCGTCGCCGAAAGTCCGGCCAGAAACACTCTGGAGCGCCTCCCGCGATGTCGTCGACTGGGCCGGAGGAGAGGCCGTCTTTGTCGACGCTTTCTTCAACGCCCATCCGGGGCCGATCACCTTCGACCCGCCCGGCGGCGAGTACTATCTCACCGCCGTTTTGGATCCGGAGGGAGACTTTGGCTATGCGGGCTTCACGCATGCCGATTGGGCCGGCACGGCGAAGATTGCGAACCTCGACACGCGCGGCGACACCGTATACGACGTCGTGCTGGACGGCCACCCGCCGGTCCCCGTGCCTCTGAAACCCGCGTTGGCCATTCGTTCCGAGCTCCTGTCCCGGTTCCATCGCGAGCCCGTGAACGTGCAGGTCGACGTCAAGCCGGGAACCCAGTCCCGCTACCTGGTTCTGCACGCGCACGGCGAATCCCGGTCGCGAAGCCGGCTGCGGGAGACTCTGCGGACCGGCGCGACTCTGCTGTTCGCCGAGTGTCACCACAAGTTTGGCCATCACGCCTTCGCTGACTCCGATGTGAACGGGCCTTGGGCGCGCGCGCTTGTCGAGGAGGTCCTGCCACGCCTGCCCGGCAGCGGCCCCGTGCATTTGATCGGTGAAGGGTTGGGCGGCTGGGGCGCGGTGTACCTGAAACAGCGGTACCCGGACATCTTCGGCGACGCCTACGCCCTGCGGCCGGACCCGCTAAACTTCGCCAATTTCCTGGGCATGGATCTGACCGGCGGCCTCCAAAAGTTGAATTCCAACGTCGAATTCGCGCTCGCTTTGAAAGAGACCGTGCTGGCCGCTTCTGGCGGGCGTTGGAACTCCTGGGAGTCGGTCTTCGGTCCGCGCACCTCCGAACACGTGGCCCGCCAACTGTTCGATCGCGGCGACGGCAGCATCGATCCTGCTGTCCGGGAAGCCTGGTTGCGCTACAACCTGGCGGCCCGGCCCTGGCCGGCTCGGACCCGCGTAGTTACCGAAGCGGAATTGGCCGCCAGCCTACAATTGAAGTGATGTCCGATCGAAAATTGACGGCGCACGTAAAAGCCGCCGGTTGAGCGAGCAAGCTGAGTCCAAAGGTTTTGGACCAAGTCTTGCAAATCTTGCCGAAACAGACCGACCCCCGTGTATTAGTGGGATTCGACACCTCTGACGACGCCGGTGTATTCCTGCTGACGCCGGAGTGCGCCCTGGTCCAGACCGTCGACTTTTTCACGCCTATCGTCGACGACCCGTATCTGTTTGGCGCTATCGCGGCGGCCAACTCGCTGTCCGATGTCTATGCGATGGGCGGCAAGCCCGTGTCGGCGCTGTCAATTCTGGCCTGGCCGCGCGAAGGCGAATTGGACGATTTGAGCCAAATCCTCCTTGGCGGTTCGGACAAAATGCGTGAGGCGGGCTGCGTCCTGCTCGGCGGGCACTCGATCGCTGACACCGAGCCGAAGTTCGGCTACGCCGTAACGGGCACGGTTTCTCCCAACCGCATCCTGGCAAACGGCGGCGCAAGGCCGGGCGACGCGCTGGTCTTCACCAAATCAATCGGGACCGGCGTAATCGCGACGGCGCTGAAACGCGGCGGGGCGGCGACGAAATACCTGGACGGAGCGATTGTCAGCATGATGACGCTGAACGACCGGGCGTGCGAGGCCATGCTCTCGACCGGCGCCACCGCCTGCACCGACGTGAGCGGGTTTGGCTTGGTGGGTCACGCGCGGGAGATCGCCGCGGCGTCGAAGGTGACACTGCGAATCGAGACGGCGGCGGTACCGTTGCTCGACGGTGCGCTCGATTACGCGGAGCAGGGAGCGATTCCCGGCGGATTGCGCAATAACATGGACTTCGCGGGCTGCGCGGCTTGGAAGGCGCCCTCTGTCGGCCCGGCAATGGAATATTTGATGTATGATCCACAAACATCCGGCGGATTGCTTATTGCAATGCCGGAGGATGACGTCGCGAAGATGCTGGCCGCGTATCCGCTGGCGCGCCGCATCGGCAGCGTGATTGAAAAAGGCGAAAGGCTGATCGAACTGCTATGAACCCGCTTGTGATCGCTTTGGACTGCGAGTCGGCGGCGGAGGCGCGCTCGATCGTTCGCGCCACGCGAGATACGGTGGATATCTACAAGGTGGGCCTGGAGCTGTACGCCGCGGCCGGGCCGAAGTTCGTGAAGGACCTGATCGATAACGGCAAACGAGTATTTCTGGACCTGAAGCTCCACGATATCGGAGAAACCGTGAAGCGGGCGACGGAACGAATCGCCGAAATGGGCGTGACGTTTCTCACCGTGCATGCTGAACCGCAGGTGATGCGGGCGGCGGTGGCAGGACGCGGCCGTTCCAAGTTGAAGATACTCGGTGTGACGATCCTGACGAGCCTGGATCAGACGGACCTGCACCAGATGGGTTACACGGAACCGATGGGCGCGCTGTTCGACCGGCGGGTGCGAAACGCCGTCCGCGCGGGCCTGGATGGCCTGATCTGTTCACCGCTCGAGGTAGAGCGCGTACGCGCAATGACAACGCCCAAAACAATTCTCATCACGCCCGGCGTCCGAAGCCCAGGCGCGGCAAAGGGTGACCAGAAGCGCGTGGCCACGCCGGCCGAGGCGATCCGCGCCGGAGCGAATTACCTGGTGATTGGCAGACAGGTGACAAAGGCGGACGATCCGGCGGCCGCTGTAAAGAGGATACTGGCGGAGATCCGGGCCGGGAGGCCGAAAAAGTAGAACACCACTGAGTGCTGGTGGTAGATTTGGTTAAGTATTGGATCAAAAGGACTTAACGTGCGGCACTTATTCACGTGGTGCTGGTTGTTAACAATCTTCTGACATTTGTACCGCGAGAACCCTTTGACAATGGCATTGCGTTTTGCAAAACTTTTGTCATTCCATAAGGTTGTCTCGGCTTCTCGGGGAAAGGGAAGCTTGAGATGGGGAAAGGTACTATGTTAAATCGAATCGCGGCCTTACCGGGCCTGTTGGTGTTGCTCCATGCCACCGCGTTCGCCCAATCGCTCACGTCGATCTCGGGCACTGTCACGGATCTCTCCGGCGCCGTCGTTCCTGGTGCGAAGATCCAACTTACAGAAAAGACCACGAACGCAGTTCGCGAAACTGTCTCGGACGAAGCCGGACGTTATCAGGCGTTGCAGATTGCACCGGGCCTCTACCATTTGGTGGCCAAGCGCGAAGGCTTCGCCGATATCAGCGTGCAGGATCTTCGCCTTCTGGTGAATACGCCCGCGACCCTGAATCTGAGCTTTGAAAAAGTCGGGTCGTTGAATCAAGTGATCGAGATTTCGGCCACTGCCGTTCAACTCAATACGGTCGACGCCACACTGGGCAATAGCTTTGGTACCAAACCCATCGTGCAGCTGCCGCTGGAAGGCCGCCGGGCCGACCGCCTGCTGTCGCTGCAGGCAGGCATCTCCTACATCGGCGATTCGGACGCGGTGAACGGGGGCGCACAAAACGCCACGGACCGGAACGGCGTTGTCAACGGCGGGCGTTCCGACCAATCGAACATTACGCTTGACGGCGTCGACATCAACAACCAGCAGACCCGCGACCCGTTCAAAGGCTCGCTCCGCGTTACGCTCGACTCGGTCCAGGAGTTCCGCGTGACTACCACCAACGCCAACGCCGACTCTTCCCGCGGCTCCGGCGCACAGGTCGTCATGCTCACCCGCTCCGGCACCAACCAGTTCCACGGAGCCGCCTACGAGTACCTTCGGAACAAAGCGGCGAACGCCAACACCTTTTTTAACAACGCAGCGGGACTGAAGACGCCAAAGTTAAACCGCAATATTTTCGGCGGCCGCCTGGGCGGAAAGATCGTCAAGGACAAGCTGTTTTTCTTCGCCAACTATGAAGGGCAGCGCGACCGGCTGGAAGAGTCCGTAACGCGCACAGTACCGAGAGACTCCCTCCGTAATGGGCAGGTTTCCTACTTGAACGCCGAGAGTCCCGGTCGGGTCGTAACGCTAACGCAGCAGCAGCTTTTGGGCCTTCTGCCCGACGCCCGCCAAATCAACCAGGCCGCTTTGGGTGTTTTGCAGAGCTATCCGCAGCCGAACGACTTCTCGCTTGGCGATGGCTTTAACACCGCCGGTTTCCGTTTCAACAGCCCGCTGGCCCGCAACTACGACACCTACGTCGCCAAAATCGACTACGTACACAGCACCAATCACCGGTTCTTTGTGCGCGGGCAGTTGCAGAACGACGTCGAGAACGGCGCTCCCCAGTTTCCAGGCCGGGCACCGAACTTCAAGGACATCGACAAGAGCCGCGGTCTAGCGATCGGTTGGGACGCGACCTTACGCTCCAACCTGCTTTCTTCCACACGCTACGGCTACACGCGGCAGATCGTCGTCACAGAAGGCATTGGCACCTACGCCTACACCACGTTCCGCGGGCTCTCCGATCCGGTGGGCGGCACGCTTCCGTTCATCCGGAAGTCGCCGACGCAGCACCTCTCGCAGGACTTCACCTGGCTAAAAGGGAACCACACCTTCCAGTTTGGCGGCAGCTACCGTGAGTATCTGAACGATCGCGTGTCGTTCGCCAACTCGTTTTTTGGGATGAACATCAATTCTTCCTGGATGACCGGCAGCGGCAGCATCCTTAGCGCACCGTTGGCCGCCGCGGCGTTGCCTGCGGCGCAGCGCATTGCCGCCGGTTCGCGCACTGCGTTTAACGATGGCGTGGCGTCGGTTCTTGGCTTGGTCACACAGGTCAACTCCCGCTATAACTACCTGCCGCACGCCGACGGAAGCGTCCGTGCCCAAGCCATTGGCGAAGGCGTGCCGCGCAAGTTTAAGGGGGAAGAGAGTGAGATCTATTTCCAGGACACCTGGCGCCTGACCCGCAATCTGACGCTCACCGGCGGAGTTCGCTACATGTACTGGCCGGCCGTCTATGAGGCGAATGGCGTGCAGACCAGCCCCAACATCCCGCTCAGCGAATTCTTCGACCGTCGCGTCGCCGCCGCCGAGGCGGGCCGCAGCGGCTTGGAGGCGGTTGGTTTTATCTCGTTCAATCTTGCCAGCCGCGGAGGCCGGCCTCTCTACGATAACCTGCACAACTGGTCGCCGCGTATGTCGCTGGCGTATTCGCCCGATGGCGCAAACGGATTGAGCCGGCTCCTCTTCGGCGGCAAGGGGAAGAGTGTCGTGCGCGTTGGATGGGGCATGTACTATGACGTGTTCGGCGCAGGACTGGTTCGCGCCAGCGACGCTTCGGCGCTCGGCCTTTCCACCAATCTGCCCAACTCCTCCGGCCGGCTGACGCTGGCGGAGACACCCCGGTTCACCGGAATCTTCAACGTACCGCAGCAATTGGTGACACCCGCTCCGGCCGCGAGTTTCCCGGTCGAACAGCCGCGAAACGCGTTCCAGATCACAAACGGCCTGGATGACCGGCTGAAAGCCCCTTACATAATGCGGTGGAACGTCTCCGCCACGCGAGAAGTGAAGGAAGGCTTAACGATCACGGGCGCATACGTCGCCAGCGAAGGACGCCGGACGCTGACCTCGGAAGACATGGCTACGCCGCTGAACATTCGCGACCCGCAAAGCGGAACGACGTACTTTGAAGCGGCGCAGCAGTTGACCCGCCTCGTGGCGTCCAACACGCCCACGGCGCAGGTGCCCCGCATTGCGTACTGGGAAAACCTGTTCCCCGGCGCGGCGGGCGGCGGCCTGTCCGCGACGCAGCAGGTCTTCAACACATTCCGCGACAACTATCCGGACGCAACGGCCGCGCTCGAATCGATGGACCGCTTCCAGGATCCGTCGGTCAGCCGCTTGGGCCGGTTCGCCTACTATCACCCGCAGTATTCCTACCTACGCGCCCTGCGCTCGGTGGGTTTCTCGAGCTACCACTCCATGCAGTGGACCGTCCGGAAGCAATGGCGCTCCGGCGACCAGATGGACTTCAACTGGACCTGGTCGCACTCGTTCGACCTGGGCTCGGTGACCGAGAACAACGCTTCGACGACAGACGGCCTCCGCGGCGTCTCCATCAACCCCTACAACAGGAAGCAAATGCGCGCCGAGTCGGACTTCGATCAGCGGCATGCTCTCAACTTGAATGGCATTTACGGCCTACCGTTTGGCAAGGGGCGGGCGATCGCCAACTCCGCTTCCGGTCTCGTGCAGCAGTTGGTCGGCGGCTGGCAATTCGGCGGTATCTACCGCTGGTCCACTGGCCTGCCGATCAGCGTCGGCCACAACCGCACCTGGCCGACCAACTACAACATCACTGGTTGGGCCACCACGAACGGAACTTTCGCCGACGGCACCAACAAGAACGGTGCGTCACCGGTCGGTACTGCCAATTCAGGGCCTAACGTGTTCCAGAACCCCGTTGCCGCCCGGTCCGCTTTCGGCTTCACACTGCCCGGCGAGATCGGTAATCGAAACAACGTGCGCGGCGATGGCTTGTTCAACATCGACATGAGCTTGAACAAGAAGTTCGACCTGCCCTGGGAAGGCCACGGGATTCAGTTCCGCTGGGAGGTCTTCAACGTGACGAACTCCGTGCGCTTCGACGTTCGCGGCGCAAACATCAATCTTGGCCAGCCTGGCGCGTTCGGACGGTATTCCACTACCCTGGTTCCGTCCCGCGTCATGCAGTTCGGCTTACGCTACGACTTCTAAAGTTCGAAGCGAACCAGAGAGGCGGTCCTTCGGGGCCGCCTTTTTTTTGCAATTTCACAGGTCGCGAGCCGATAAGGGTCGTGGATGAAACTCTTGCCGCTACTGGCCGCGATCTGTGCCGCACTGTCCTATCTCGCCCCCGTTCTCCCGGCGCCCGTCGACGCGCCGGTGCAGGTGGCAACGGGCGAATGGCGCGTCGTCCATGCGTTGATGCTCGGTTGCCGCTGCTCGGCGAAGCGCGCGGCGTATATCCGGCACAACAATGCCGGCGCCGGCGAACAGATCGTTTGGATGGATCCGGGCGCGCCGGTCAAGCCCTTCGGCCTGGCCGGCGGGCCTTGGCTGCTCGTCTACGCGCCGGATGGCCGGCTCGCCTATTCGGGCGGCTACGGAGGCGCGGTGGATTCGCACCGTGCAATTCTCGCCGCGCTGAAGCGCGGAGACGCACCTCACGTGCAAAACGCCTTCAGCTGCCGCACACTGCGAGCCTAATCGGGCCGCCCGGCCGGGTGCCGCTAACCAGTCTGTCGCGGCGCCAGAATAATTCCGGCACCGGAGTGACGCGCCGAAGGTATGCTAAAAGAATGCTGACCGCTCTCCGCCCTCAGGCCAGCGGAGTTCGCGCCCGCTACGCGGCTTCTGCCTTCCTTGCGCTCACCGCTGTATTGTCTCCGCCGCCTGCGCCCGCGCAGAACTCTTACGGACGCTTCACCGGCCGCGTCACCGATCAGCAAGGCGCCATCATCGCCGGCGCGAAGGTGAAAGTCACCCAATCCGAGACCAACTCCAACGCCGAAACCATCACCAACCGGGAGGGCGTCTACGACCTGCTGAATCAGTTGCCCGGCTCCTACGTACTCACCGTCGAATCTGATGGCTTCAAGAAGCACGCACGTTCTGGACTGGTGCTCCGCGTCGGCGACATCGTCGAGCTGAACGTCCAACTCGAACTCGGCGCGCTCAGCGACAGCGTCTCGGTAACGGCCGAAGCCCCGATCCTCGAAACCGGGACCGCGAGCCTGGGGCAGGTGGTGGATAACCGGATGATCAGCGAGATGCCGCTCTCCGGCCGCGGCGTCAACTACCTGATGCAGCTTTCCCCTGGTGCGGTCTCCACCAACGCGCCGATGCACGGTTGGCTGCCGCAGGCGAGAGGTTCGGTATCCGACGTGGCCGTGGCGGGGACGCGCACCCGCTCGAGCGAGTTCACACTGGACGGCATTCCGAATATGAGTGGCGACGGCGTGATCGCCTTTCAGCCCCCGCCCGAGATGATTCAGGAGTTCCGCGTGCAGACGGCGGCTTATGACGCGTCACTCGGCCGGTTTGCGGGCGCCAGCGTAAACATGGTGCTGAAGTCCGGTGCAAACGTCTACCACGGCACGCTGTGGGGCTCGCACCTCAGCCGTCCGCTGATGACACATCCGTACTTCATCAACAGCAATCTGCATAACACGGCGACAAACCGTCCAGGCGAGACGTTCGAGGCGAAGCGCTCACGGCTTTGGCCGGCCTCCCGCACGAACCGGTATCGCGTGCAGTTCGGCGGACCGATCCGTATTCCGAAGTTGTACGACGGCCGCAACCGGACCTTTATCAGTTACGGCAACGAGTTGATGGAGCGCAACTTCAACAACCAAACCAACACCACGGTGCCCACGGAGGAGCAGCGTCGCGGTGACTTCTCGCGCCTGCTGGCGCTGGGTGCCAGCTATCAGATCTTTGATCCGGCCACCGTGACGGCCGCGGCCGGCGGACGCTTTCAGCGCATGCCGCTGCCCGGCAACATCGTCCCAGCCAGCCGCATCAGTCCAATCGCCCAAAGGCTGCTGCCTTTCTATCCGCTGCCAAACACGCCCGGTACCGCCGATTTCCGCAACAACTTTGTCACTGCCACACCGGCGACAATCGACTATAGGTCCCACATGTTGCGGGCTGACCAGGTGATCAACGACCGTCATCGTTTCTATGTGTCGTTCAGCACCATGCGCACAGACGGGGACCAGGGGCGCAATCTCAACAACGACGCCAACGGCAGCATCACCGTGAATCGCTACAACTCGCTGGCTCTCGACTATGTCTGGACCGTGAGCCCGTCCACCGTAGCGAATCTCCGTTACGGCGTCACCCGTCAAGCCAATTTGGGTGGACCGCCTACCGCAGGGCTGGATCTCACGACGCTGGGTCTTCCGGCCTCCTTTGCGAATCGCCTGGATCGCGCCCTCACCGCGCTGCCGGAGATCGATAT
>Ga0194119_10002432_pt1 | contig 31503 bp, 23 predicted proteins | sample TA2MahC100mmetaG_FD_148620 | JGI IMG/M metagenome (GOLD analysis project Ga0194119, IMG submission 148620) | Freshwater microbial communities from Lake Tanganyika, Tanzania - TA2015018 Mahale Deep Cast 100m | ecosystem: Environmental > Aquatic > Freshwater > Lake | place: Tanzania: Lake...
CGGCGCGCCAGTGACAGATTACTTTATCTAAACGAAAACCTTCCACCCCCCGCGCCTGAGGGCCGGGGGCTTTTCGTTTACTTGGTCGTCTTGGAGTCTTCATTGTGCCGAATCTTTCCCCATGCGGCTCACCACCAAGCCTCCCGTGACCTTTGACCACAAAGCCTGATCGGTTGGAGATCACGACGGGCGAACGCCAGGGTATAAGTCCCACAACGTCAGCGAGTTCGGTGTGGCTGCAATGCACAGGGATTGTGGAGGCAGTTGTCATAGTTTTGGAAAAAGGAAGCGGGTTTTTGAGAGTTGTTAGGGCCACAATCGGCGCGCATCGTTACCCTTTGGTAGTTCTTGGCATAAATAGATTTCCTACCGGGGGTGGGGGTGGGGGCGGAGGGAGCGGGAAGGTTCACACGCGGCCTTTCCCGCGATTCAACGCGGCGTGAACGGCGTCGGGGTCGAAGAAAACCAAGTGCCCAATGCGGCACGAGGGGATGGACTTCCGTTTTTGTTGGGTGCGAAGCCAGCGGAGCGACGGGCGGCACCTCTCGTCAAAGAGGCATTCGAGGAGTCCACGTGCGTCCACCAACCGGCCAAGGGCTGCGTTTTGTTGCTTGTTCATACGCCTATAGGAGCAAGTCAACCGGCGATAGTTTTTGCGGTTTTCTTTGTGCTTTTCAGCGAGATCGCCAGTGCGCCGGACGTGATGAGTGCGGCCAGTTCGTTGCGGGAGAAGAACACCACCTTGCCGAGGCGGTGGAGTTGCAGGCCGTGCTCTGCGTAAGAGCGGACGGTGTTGGGGGACAGGTCAACCTCGCGCTTGGCTTTGGAAACCCGGCAGAGGTCGAACGGACTAGGCGCTGATGATGCAGTGCTCATAACTAACGAGCACTGTACCGAAACTGCGCGGGGCTAAATTAGAACTGAAGAATTGAAACTGAGTTCTAATTTCCCGGCTTCAGCTTACGGGCCGGTTTTCTTCCTCGCTTATCCGGCAATCGCCGGAGTCCCATTTGGTCCGCCCACCGCCGAAACAAAGCAATATCAAACGATTTTCCGGTTTGGCGTTGGATTTCAGCGCACCATTCTGCGTCAGTATGATCCCACCCGTCTTCCAATTCTCGGCGATCTCTTTGGCACAATGCCATAATCCCGATGTGGTGACGCACAATGTCTATCGGTTCCTTCTCACACTCAATTGCATCGGCCAGCTCGCGTAGAAACGTTCCATCTCCGGTTCTCACAGCTTGCGAAATTCGAGGCTCCAAAAGCATAACGAACATCTTAGCTAGCGCGCCGCCCGGCTTCAACGACTCCTCGCGGCTTGGATGCTCTACGCTTCCGGGGCCGCCTCCGATACCAAGCCGGGACCACCAAAACGCGAACTTGAAGGCATCTTCATCGTAGCGATCTCCGTATTTAGCCGCCACAGCGCGCCTATCAAGTGGAAGTTCGGGCAGCGCCTTAACCGACAGGAGTTTCTTTTTTTTCATTTTGTCACCTCCGGCAACGCGGCAATGGCATTCGTTAGCACCTCGGGCGCGGCGTGTGTGTAAATCGTGTTGCTCACGCTGCCATCCTCACAATCTTCCCCTTGGCCGGCTTGGGCGCGAGTTGCCAGAACCTCTCCGCGTCGGCTTGCGACACCAGCCCTTTGTAATGCCGATGAATCATGTCCGGCGAGTTGCCCGCCCAGGATGCCGTCTTGCCCTCGTGCTGGTGCGCGGCGAAGTGATTGGAAATCGCCGTGTGACGCAAAATGTCGGGCGTCCAAGGCTTCAATGGCGGCGCGTCCTTTGCCGGCTCGCCCTCCGCCCTCCCGCCGTAGCCCGCAAGAGCCTTCACCGCGTCAAAGGCGCGTCGCCAGTTCGGGCCGCAAATCGGCGTGCGCCGCAGGGCGTGCGGGCGAAGCCATTCAACGAGGTTGTCGGAGAGTTCCACCACACGGCGGGAGCGCATCTTGGCGACGTGCGCGCCGATGGTGAGCGTCTTGGCTTCGAGGTTGATGTCATTCCAAGTGAGTTGCGAAAGTTCGCGCGGGCGCACGGCGGCAAAGAGGGCAATCGCGCAATACGGCACCAGCGCCCCGCGCTTGTGGGCGGCAGCGGCAGCCATGAACTTCACCGCGTCGGGCAGGGGGAGAATCGTCGGCTCGTCTCGCTCCAATTTGATTGGCTCGATGGCTTCGCAGGGATTGACCGCGCAGTAGCCCTGCCGCTTCGCCCACGCAAAGAAGGATGACAAAGCCCGGCGCACGTTGTCGCGTGTCACCGGGCTGGTGCCCGGACGGAAGACGATCTCCCGCACGCGCTCACTGGCAATCTCGCTCACGTTGGCCCGCCCGTGCCGCGACACCAGAAAGCCAACCTTCACGTGCAGACTGCGGATGGTGTCGGGCCGCACGTTGCCGTTGCGCTTGTCCGCGATGAACTCGGCGAAGGCATCGTCGAGGGAAATCTTCTTGCTCGTCGCACGATAGTTGTCGAGGTAGTAGCGGACGGCCTCGCAGAGTGATTGCCCTTCTTTGAGCATGGCGATGGCGCGTTCCGCCTCCGCCGCCTGCCCGTCCGTAAGCCGCGTCGAGACAAGGCGCGTGGAGATCTCGACGTTGCGCGATTGCAATTCGAGCCTATCCCGCTCGCCCTCCGCCTTCGCCCGGCTGGGGAAGTTCACGCGCACCCGCTCGCCATCCTCCGCCGTGCCGGAAACGCGCCAAACGGCTGCGCCAGAGGGGTTGGTGAACTCTACTATTTTGAATCGGTGTCTGTCCTTGGTTGCACGTGCTTTCATCTTGCCCGCTACCGTGGCAAATCGTGGCAAATCTGCAAGTCAAATTTACATTATGCCTGTAAACATTGGATAAAACGCATACTTTACAGAGGACTCATAAGCCTTTGGTCGCCGGTTCAATCCCGGCCTCTGGCACCATACTTTTGCCCAGAAGAGCCCTTTTGGGCCATTCCTGCCAAGTAACCTCCATCCATTGGGGTGGTGGTAGATGTGACCAAGGACAGCGGTCTCCCATTTTGTTCACTCACCCCGCGTCTCCTCTCAAATCTGATGGCAAAACATCGCGTCCCGGAGCTTTGGCTCAAACCATGTGCTTTTAGGCGGCATGATCCCGCCTGCGTCGGCGATTTCCATGAGATCCACGATGCTCGTGGGGAACATCGAAAATGCGCAGGCGTATTCGCCGCCGTTCACCAGTCTCTCCAACTCCGCCGTGCCACGAATGCCGCCGACGAAGTTGATACGCTTACTCGTGCGCGGGTCCGTGATGCCAAAGATCGGGTCGAGCACAAACTTCTGGAGCAACGTCACGTCAAGACGTTCGATGGGGTCTTTCGTCGCCGCGAACTGCGGTCGAAAGTGCAGCGTCCGCCATTGGTCACCAAGGAATAGTGCTAACTCGTGCTTTCGCGTGGGCTTCGGCACACCGCCTGGACTAAACATAAAAATAGCATCCAGCTTCGCGAGTAACTGCTCCACGGTGAGGCCGTTCAAATCCTTCAGCACCCGGTTGTAGGGTAGGATTTGCATCTGGTTGTGCGGGAAGGTGACGGTAAGGAAACCGCTACTGTGGCCCGCGCCCTTGCGGCTTTGGAAGACGCGCCCCGCTGCCGCGCTGCGGTGGTGTCCGTCCGCGATGTATAGGAAGGGAATTTTTGCGAACTGTTGATTGATGAACTCAATCTCCGCTGCGTCCCGCACGCTCCACGAGGTGTGACGCACACCGTCTTTGCCGGTGAAATCTACGTCGGGCGAGGCGGCGGTTTTCCTCGTCACGAATTCATCCATTGCCGCGACGGCCTTGTAAGTGAGGAACACCGGGCCGGTCTGCGAATTAAGTGTCTCGATGTGGCGCACGCGGTCGTCTTCCTTGTCTGGGCGCGTGAACTCATGCTTCTTGATGATGCCAGCGAGGTATTCCTGGCAGCTCGCGGCGGCGACCAGACCCACTTGCGCATGGCCGCCCATGATTTGCCGGTAAAGATAATAACAGGGCTGACTGTCCTGAAACAAAGCCCCTTCCGCGATGAGTTTGGCGAAGTTCTCCCGTCCTTTCGCGTAGACAGCCGGCGAATAGAGGTCGGTGCCCGGCGGCAAATCAATCTCTGGCTTCGATACGTGAAGAAAGGAAAGTGGGTTGCCCATCGCCATCGTGCGAGCCTCCTCGCTGGACATCACGTCGTAAGGCAGCTCGCAAATGCGGGCGGCGAGTTCAGGCTTGGGGCGCAGCGCGGAGAAGGGTTTGAGAGTCGCCATAAAGGGCGCGAAGATAGAAACCGCCTTTCGCGAAGGCACGCGAAAAAAGCTCCACAACCACGGCATCTGTTTTCATTCCAACCGCAGGCTCCGAGCGCTGAAACCAGCTTGCCACGGCTCGCGCTGCTCGGGCCCCCAATCCAAATTGCAGCTCGGTGGTGAAAACTACTTTTGATTTGAGTGCTTAACGCCCCTTCACTCCGTTGCACAGCGACTTCACAAACGCCTCTAACCTCGGCACAAGGTCGGGCGATTTACCGAGCTGCGCGATCTGGTTCACCACCGCACTGCCGACCACCGCGCCGTCCGCCGCACCAGCGACCTGCCGCGCCTGCTCGGGGTTCGAGATGCCAAAGCCGATGGCGATGGGCAGCGCTGTATGCTGGCGGATGAGCGCGACGCGGCCAGCAAGATTGTCAGCGACGCTTGATTGCATCCCCGTCACCCCCTCCCGCGAAATGTAGTAAATAAAGCCGGTGCCGCGTTTCACGATTTGCGCGATGCGGTCCTCCGGCGTGGTCGGCGCTACTAACCAGATCGCGCACAAGCCCGCCTGACGCATCAATTGTTCGTAGGTGTCGGCTTCTTCCAGCGGCAAATCCAACACCAACAACCCATCCACGCCCGCGCGCGCGGCGTCGGCAATGAACCTCTCCACGCCGAAACGGTGCATGAGGTTGAAATAGACGTAGAAGACAATCGGGATGAGCGACTCACGCCGGATGGCGGCCACAGTTTCAAACAGCTTGGGCGGGGTGGTGCCGCTCTCCAAACCACGCTGGGCGGCGAGTTGGTTCACCAGGCCGTCGGCCAGCGGATCGCTGAAGGGCACGCCGAGTTCGAGTACGTCCACGCCCGCACGGTCAAAGGCTAGCGCAAGCTGCCGTGTGGCCTCAAGGTGCGGGTCGCCCGCGCCGAAATAAACCACGAGGGCTTTCTGGCCATCTTGCTTGAGCTTGGCAAAGCGCGCTTCGATGCGATTCATGCTCGGGGGATTGTCCGGCTGGGCGGGCGCGTGGCAAGGATGATCCAGCTTACAGCGAAAGCGAACGCTCCTGTCTGCCGCTGGCTTGCGCGCATGGCTCCACGTCAGTGGTGAGTCTAGGAGGCGGGAATTTTCCCGCCAGGATGGCGAGCTAACCAGACCAACCGCAGCCCTTCCAGCGTCAGATTTGGCTCAACGGCAGAAATTTCTGGCAGCTTGGCCGCGATGAGCTCGGCGTAGCCGCCGGTCGCGACCACCGGCAGCCGCCGGCACTTCAACTCGCGCTTCAGTTCTAAGATGAGTTCACGCACCAGCCCGCGGTAGCCGTGGATCGCACCGATGAGCATTGCCTCACGTGTGCTTCTGCCGATCACAGAATTCGTTTCCTGAATCGTGATGCGCGGCAATAGCGCGGTCTTATCGTGCAAGTAGTCCGTCATCGCTGCTAGACCAGGTGCGATGATGCCCCCGATGTAATCACCATGCCGATCCACCACGTCAAATGCGAGGGCAGTTCCAAACGCCACCGCCACCGACGGTGCGCCGAAGTGGTGCCGCAGCGCGACGGCGTTCGCCAGCCGGTCGGGGCCAATGCGCTTTGGCTGCGGGTAGTTGACCCCGACGCCCACAAGCGTGCGCGGCGTGAGCTCGAGCGCTGCATGGCCTAACTGCCTGCGCACAAATGCCATGGCTTTGCCGGTCACCGGTGGCACCACGCTACACAACGCCACGCCTTCAATACGAGTCCTACCGAGAAACCGCAGCACCAGTCCGTCCGCCTCGCCAGAGCGCCAAAGCGCGGTCTTTACATTGGTCTGCCTGCGCACCCCGCGGGCATCGGCAAGCCCGAGATGCGTGTGCGTGTTGCCGATATCGAGCAGAAAAATCATGTTAATTAAAGTAACCGGCGTCGGCGTGGCGGGGGCGTCAGTTATTATACGCGGCCAGAAACTCCAACCAGTGCCACTGGTCCGCCGCGCTGGTAACATGGAGGTTGTGCCGCAAGCGTGGACGGTCCTTCACGATTGGTATGCCGTTGTTTTTCAAGAGGTGCCTAAGTCACCGGGAATAAACGAACTTAGAAGCTCTCTTAACAGAGGCGGCGGCGGGCGAAAAGCCCCAAACAAATTCGCCCCGCCAGTTTGAACGGGGGATTGCCAAGCTCCCGTCCACCCGTATGATGCGAATGCAACCAAATTGATGCGACAGTTTGTCACCATCGGCAGCAATGCCTTCATGGAATTAGTTCGGCAGCCGATTTTTCTGCTGCTCACGACCCTGTCATCGTTGTTCATCATCTTCCTTTCCACGGTGCCCTACTTTGGCATGGGCGAGGACACCAAGCTGGTAAAGGACAGCGCGCTGGCAGCGATGCTGATGGTGGGGCTATTCGTCGCGGTGCTTAGCGCGTCTGCGTCGGTGGCTCATGAAATTCGCACCGGCACGGCGCTGGCGGTGCTGGCCAAGCCGGTTGGCCGTGCGAAATTTCTCCTCGCCAAGTACTGCGGGCTGGCCGCTGCGCTGGTGGTGCTGGTGTATGTGAACTCGCTGGCGACGCTGCTCGCCAGTCGGATGGCCTTCGATGCTTACGGCGACGCAGACTTGGTCGGGCTGGGAATATATTTTGGCTCCGTGGCTCTGGCTTACGTGCTGGCGGGCTTTTCGAACTACTTCCTGCGCCGACCGTTTGTGTCGGACGCAGTGTTATTCCTGACATTGCTGACGACCATCGCCTTCGTGTTGCTGGCATTTTTCATCGAGCTCAAGCCGCCCGGGGCGACCGAGCCGGGCATGTACAAGGTAGATTACCGGTTGCTACCGGCATGCGTGTTAGTTCTACTCGCGCTTTTGCTGCTGGCAGGACTGGCGCTGGCCTGTTCAACGCGCTATGACACTGTACCTACGCTGGTGATCTGCACGACATTGTTCCTGCTGGGCCTGATGAGTGACTACCTCTTCGGCCGGCACGCGGAGGCCGGGAAGTGGTGGGCAACCGTCTTTCACACCGTGCTGCCGAACTGGCAGTTGTTCTGGTTGGCCGACGCAATCGAAGGCACGCGGTCACACGCGATTGCGGGCGTCTGGGGTTACGTGGGCAAGGCCACCGCGTATGTAATTGGCTATTTGGGCGCGTCGCTGGCTGTCGCGCTCATGTTGTTCGAAGACCGTGAGCTGAGTTGAACCGATGGACCGCAATCTCAAACCAACCGGGCTAGTCAACCTCCTCATCGCGCTCGCTGCCGCCAGTCTGGGCGGCTACATCGCGCGCCAGACGGCGTCCTACACGGACGAAGTCGTCGGTATATTCCTCGGGCTAGGTTTTCTCGTTGCCCTGTTCAGCTACTTCCAGATGCGAATGGAGGCGCGCGAGAAACTGGAGAAGCTCGAACTCGACGAACTGGCGAAGTCCGCACGTAACACGACCCTTTTTGAAGGGACGGACGCGGAGGCATTCCCAGCGCGGCGCGCGCGCGAACAGTTTGAAAAGTGGCTTGTGCCAGCGTTCTGCATCATCCTGCTCGGGGTGCAAGCGGGCGCGGCGTGGTGGCTCGGCAAGCAGGTGCTCAACCCCGAGGCGCGCACGGTGGCAACCTCGCTGCCGATGATGGCGGCGTTCTTCGGCTTCCTTTTCTTCCTGCAATTCCTCCCCGGCCGCTACTCGGTGAACGTGGCACGGCTGGAAGGCCAACGGTTGCTGCAACCCGCCGGCAGTTATTTGCTGCTGGGCGCGTATCTAAGTTTGCTCGCGGCGGCCGGCAACGTCGCGATTTACTTTGGCCACTCCCTCATTGACCTCCTCCTCTCCCGCGCCCTGTGCGTAATCCTCGCGCTCGCAGCATTCGAGAATCTCCTAACGCTCATCCTCGAACTGTATCGCCCTCGCGTACGCGGGCAGGCGGCGCGGGTGCTGTATGAGAGCCGCCTTGTCGGGTTGCTGGGCCAACCGGAAAGCGTCTTCACCACGGCAGCTCAGGCGCTGGACTACCAGTTCGGCTTCAAAGTTTCCGAGACGTGGTTTTACCAGTTTCTACAAAAAGCTTTTGCCTGGCTCCTACTCATCCAAGGAAGTTTGCTCTGGCTCTCGACCTGTTTTGTGTTCATCGAGCCAGAAGAACAGGCCCTGCTGGAACGCTGCGGTAAGCCGGTCGGCGACACTGCGCTGAATCCCGGCCCGCACTTCAAACTGCCGTGGCCGATTGACTCCGTTTATCGCTTCGAGACCTTTCGCGTGCAGACCTTCACCGTCGGCGTAGTGTTGAAGGAAGACGAACGCGGTGGAGGCATGGAAAACACAATTGTCTGGACCAAGAGCCATTACAAAGAAGAGTTCAATCTGCCCGTCGCAAACAAAGGAGCAGACAGCCTGTTGAACCCCGGGGACACCGGCGAGAAGTCCGCCCCCCCCGCGAACCTAGTTACCGCCAGCGTCCCAGTGCAGTATCAGATCAAAGACATCGTCGCCTGGGCGCGCAACCACGCCAACCCGAACGAACTGCTCGAACGCCTCGCCACGCGCGAGGTTGTCCGCCATCTGGTGAGCGTGGACTTCTTTGAGTTCATGTCCGTGGGCCGGCAAAAAGCCGCTGAGTCGCTCCGAGCTAACATCCAGAAGGCCGCCGATGCTGAAGAGTTGGGCGTAAACATTCTCTTTGTCGGCCTGCAAGACGTGCACCCGCCTGTCAGCGTGGCAGAGGCGTTCGAGGCTGTTATTGGTGCCGAGCAGACGCGCGAGGCGAAGATTCTCGCCGCCCAAGGCGAGGCCGCGAAAACTAACGCGCTGGCCACCGCCGAGGCGCAGAAGGTGCGGGACGACGCCGCCGCCTTTGCCGCGCGCCGCGTAGCTGAGGCTGAGGCCGTGGGCGGGCAGTTCCAAAACCGCCTCAACGCCTTCGCTGCCGCGCCCAATGTCTATCCGCAGCGCATTTGGCTTCAAACTTTCGCAAAATCCGCGGCCAAGTCCCGCAAGTTCATCATCGGTACCCCCAACGCCAGCGAGACGATGCAACTTAACCTAGAGGACAAAGTGCGGGCGGACCTCCTCGAAGACCTCGCGATTCCGCAAAAAAAATGAAACCCCAAACTAGAGATACCATTTGGATCACAAACCATTACCGCCCCGAGGCTCTCTCGCACGGTCTTACGCTAACGCTTGCTACCGTTACTAACCCTAACTCGGCCGCCCCTCTTTCCTGAACGCCCCACCCTATGCGCAACCCAGTCACATTCGTTATCGGCCTAATCATCCTCGTCATCTTTGGCTCCATCTCGTTTTTCTTCCAAGTGCGGCAGAACGAGGTCGCCTTCCTTACCACCTTTGGCAAGGCGTCCGACGAGGTCATCAAGCCTGGCTTGAGGTTCAAACTCCCCTGGCCCATCCAGAAAGTGCATCGCTTCGATGCCCGCGTGAATAACTTCGAGGGCAAGTTCGAGGAGACGCAAACGCAAGACGGCCGCAATCTGATGGTGCTCGTCTATGTCGGCTGGCGCGTGAGCGAACCACAGAAGTTCCACCGCAGCTTCCCTGGCGGCATGGATGATGCCAAGCGCAACCTCGAAAGCCTCGTTCGCAGCGCGAAGAATGCTACCGTTGGCCAACACCCGTTCAACCACTTCATCAATACCGACCCTGCGCAGCTAAAGTTCGACCTCATTGAGAAGGAAATGCTCGCGCAAGTATCCGGCACCGCGAAGGAAAAGTTCGGCCTCGAGGTGAAGGTTCTAGGCATCAAGCGGCTGGGCTTTCCCGAGACCGTGACCCAAAAGGTCTTCGACCGCATGAAGGAAGAGCGCCAGCGCCTCGTTAAGCAGTTCGAAGGTGAAGGTGAACGCGAGGCCGCGAAGATTCGCTCCGCCGCCGACCGCGAGCGCAGCGAATTGCTCGCCCGCGCCGAAGCGGAGGCGACCAAGTCGCGCGGCGAGGCCGAGGCCAAAGCGGCTGAAGCCTATAAGACATTAGAGCGTAACCCTGAACTGGCCGTCTTCTTGCAGAAACTCGCCTCGATGGAAGCCGTCTCCAAAGAGCGCGCCACGCTCATCCTCGACCAGAACACGCCCCCCTTCGACCTGTTACGCGGTACTAATGTCCCTGCCAGCCGGAAATGAGCCACTGACTTCGTGCCATGAGCGACCGCGAACATTCCCATTCCCACGGCCCAAACGACCACAGCCACGGCCCTGGCGAAACGAATCATCACCACCATTCCGCTGCGCCCGAGCCTTCGCCCGAGTTGCCTCTCGAGGACTCCAGCACGCAAGCTTTGTCCGACGCGCTTAAGAGCAGCTTTGTCGTCGTCCGCATGGTGATGGCGGGGTTGATCGTGCTCTTCTTTGCCTCCGGCATTTTCACCGTCGGCCCGCAAGAAGTCGCCATCAAGCTCCTCTTCGGCGCGCCCACGGGGAGCGGCGAGGCGGCGCTGCTCAAACCCGGCCTGCACTGGTCTTTCCCGTACCCCATCAACGAAATCGTGAAGGTGCCCAAAGACAAAGTTCACGAAGTCATCTCCACCGTCGGCTGGTATCCCGTCACCAAGGAGCAGCAGCTCGCCGGGCAGGAGCCGCCCGCCGGGGCCACACTTAACCCCGCGACCGACGGGTACACGCTCACAGCTGACGGTAACATCATGCACGTGCGGACCACGTTGCGCTTCACCATCAGCGACCCAGTCGCCTGGGAGTTCAACTTCACCAATGCCACTGAGCTCGTCCAAAACGCCATAAACAACTCGCTCCACCACGCGTCGAGCCAGTTCACGGTGGACAAGGCTACGCGGCAGGACATCACCGGCTTTAAGGAAAAGTTGGTAAACCGCGTCCAAGCGCTGGTCAACGCGCACGGCTTAGGCATCGAGTTCGACCCGCGCAGCTGCGATGTCGTCGCCATCCCACCGCGCCAGGTCAAAGCTGCCTTCGATGCCGTGCTCGAGGCTGAGAATGACAAGCGCAAGACCATCAACACCGCCGAGGGCGACGCCAATACCACCCGCACCAAGGCACAGGCCGAAGCCGACGCCGTCCGTAATGCTGGCCGAGCCGAAGCCACACGCATTCTCCAAACCGCCGACGCGGATGCAAAATACTTCCTCGCGCGCTTGCCTGAGTTCCAACGCGACCCCAAGCTCTTTCGCGACCGCCGCCTGACCGAGACGATGGCTGCCGTACTCGCCAACGCGCAGGAGAAATACTTCCTGGTCGAGCGCGCCGACGGCACGCCGCGCGAGCTACGTGTACTACTGAACCGCGAACCCATTAAGCCCATCGCGCCAAAGCAACCCTGACCAACATGAAGCGGTATTCAGTATTCAGTGTTCATTATTTAGTAAGCCACCCCGCGCGGGTGGCTGCTGGACTCGTTGCTGAACACTAAAAACGGATTACAGAACCCTTTCCATGCAAGTCACCAACCTCCTCAGCCAGAAGGAAGGCAACCACCCCAACGGAGAGCAGTGCTCTTCCTGCGGACACGATCACGAGCACGCCACGCAACAACTCGGCGTCACGCTCTTCGGCCTTATTCTTACCCTCAACTCGTTCATTATTGAGTGGTTCATGGCGAACGGCAAAACCGCCGCCGACCTCAGCGCCGGCCTGGGCGCCATCATTCTTGGCTGGCCCATCGTGGTTGTAGCCGTGAAGGACTTGCGACGCAGCAGTTTGACCACGAACGAGCTCGTTGCCCTCGCCGTTCTAGGGTCGTTTGCCAGTGGCCATTATCAGGAGGCCGGCCTCGTGAGCTTTTTCATGCTGCTCGGGCAGATCATTGAGACCCGCACCGCCGAAGGAGCGCGCATGTCCATCGAGTCGCTCATCAAGCTCACGCCCACCAAAGCCCGGCGCATCGTTGGGGGCAGGGAGGAGGAAGTCGCCGTCCATGACCTCAAGAACGGTGACGTCATTCGCGTGCGTCCCGGTGACAACGTCGCCGCCGACGGCCAAATCGTTTCAGGCGAGAGCTCCATCAATCAAGCGAACATCACTGGCGAATCCCTCCCCGTGGACAAAAAACCTGAAGACCAAGTCTTCGCCGGTACCATCAACTTGACCGGTGTGCTTGAAATCAAAGTCACCCGCGCGGGCACCGATTCCACGCTCAACCGCGTGCGCGAACTCATCTTGGCCGCCGAGAAAACGAAACTGCCCATTATGCGCATCGTAGACCAATACATGGGCTTTTACACGCCACTGGTATTGGTCATTGGAGCTCTCGTGTGGGCGTTCACCGGCGAGTTAAGCCGTGTCATCTCCGTCTTCATCGTCGCCTGTCCGTGTGCCTTCATCCTTGCCACGCCCACCGCGATGGTCGCCGCGCTTTCTGCCGCTGCCCGGCTCGGCATCCTCATCAAGAACGTCGCCGATATCGAGCTAGCCGCAAAAATTAACGCCTTTGTCTTCGACAAAACCGGCACGCTTACCACCGGCAAGCTTGCTGTCAGCCGTTTGGCTCCCCTGAGCGGCACGGCTCCCGCTGAATTGCTCCGCATCGCCGCGAGCGCCGAGCAGTTCAGCAACCACCCCACGGCCAAGGCACTCACCGCTCTCGCCCAAGAGGCGGGCGTTCCGCTTAGCGACCCAAAAAACTTCGCCGAGACTGCCGGCCGAGGCGTGAAAGCCAACGTGGATGGCACCGTGGTGCTGGTGGGACGCGCGCAATGGCTCAAGGACAATGGCGTTGCGGAGGATTTTCTCCAGACCGTGGACGTAGACGAAACCGCCGGTTACAGCCTGCTGTTCATTGCTCGCAATGGCGCGTGCATCGGCTGGGTCGGCTTGCAAGACGAGACGCGCCTCGAGGCCAAGGACTCCCTGCACGAGCTGAAAAGTGTAGGCGTGCGCCGCGTGGCGATGGTCTCCGGTGACCGCCAGCCCGTGGCCGCGCGCGTAGCGAAGGAAATCGGCCTGGAAGAAGTCGTAGCTGAGTGCCTGCCGCAGAACAAAGTCGAACACGTAAAAGCCATGCGCGCTAAAGGCTACCGCGTGGCCGTGGTCGGCGACGGCGTGAACGATGCCCCTGCGCTAGCGGCCGGCGATCTAGGCATCGCGATGGGCGCAGCTGGCAGTGAAGTAGCCATTCACAGCGCCACCATCGCGCTGATGAACAACGACCTGCGCCGCCTGCCCTTCCTGGTGCGCCTTTCCCGTATGACCCGCAGCGTTATCAATCAGAATTTCCTCCTCGGTGTGGTCTTCGTCATCGGGGGACTTGTGCTGGCCGCGTTAAGTTACATTAGCCCAGTCATCGCCGCCGTGATGCACGTGGGTGGCTCACTTGTCGTCGTCTTCAACAGCGCCCGCCTCGTCCGCCAAGGCGAGGAACTCGAACCCTTCCAAGCCGCCGCGCCCGCGAACCCGCCGCCCGCCGGCGGTACGAGCAAGCCCGAGGCCGCGGGGCAGTTGCAGCCGACGACGGCGTGACAAATCATTTAGGGCGTTCACCAGCCCGATGTTGACTGCATTTTCATCATGACTGCCTTTGACCCCCTTCAGCCCGACTCCTTAGCCCGCACTACGACCGAAGCCGTAGTTTCCGTGCGCGGACTCACCAAGGTCTTCAAGGACTTCTGGGGCCGGCCCAAGGCCCGCGCGGTGGACAATGCGAACTTTGAGGTCCGCCGCGGCGAAATCTTCGGTCTGCTCGGCCCCAACGGTTCTGGCAAGTCCACCACCATCAAGATGCTGCTGGGCCTGCTATATCCCACGAAAGGCCACATCGAAATTTTCGGTCATTCACCGCGTCATGTGAAGACCAAGGCGCGCATCGGTTACCTGCCTGAGGAAAGCTACCTCTACAGGTATCTCGACTCCCGCGAGACGCTCGACTTCTTCGGGAATCTTTTCCAACTTGCGCCCGGCGATCGCGACAAGCGCACCGAGCAGCTTCTGGACATGGTTGGCCTCAGTCAGGTGCGCAGCCGCACCGTGGGCGAATTCTCAAAGGGCATGCAGCGCCGCATCGGCCTCGCGCAGGCGCTCATCAACGACCCCGACCTTATCATTCTCGACGAACCCACCGCCGGCATGGACCCGCTCGGTTGCCGCGAGGTAAAGGATCTCATCCTAGCTCTCAAGGCGCGCGGTAAGACCGTCATTCTCTCCAGCCACCTCCTCAGCGATGTCGAAGATGTCTGTGACCGCGTGGTGATTTACTATGGCGGAAAAATTCAGGCCGACGGCACGCTGAAGGAACTGCTGACCGAGCGCGATTCCATCCGCGTGACCTTCCCATCGCTCACGCGGGAAAAGGTGCAGGGCATCCTCGGCGCAATTCAGCGTGAGGTGCCCGCGGACCGCATCAAGTTGGACAGTCCCTCGCAAAACTTGGAGAGCTACTTCCTCGGCGTGGTAAATCGCGCACGCGCCAGTGAGCAGACTGCCGGTGCTACCAGTGGCAACCAAGTAGCCGAATACCTGCGCGGCAGCGCCGAAGCCGGTGCGCAGCAGCAAGCCCGTGTGCTCGACCGCCTTGTGGCCGCCGCGCCCGTGGCAGAAGCTCAGGCTCCCACCGTTATCGTCCCAACGGCCGCCGAGTTAGAGGCGCAGAAGAAACTCGCCGCTCTCGCCACGCCCGCCGCCACCGCACCAGAGCCAAAGATAGAAATCGCTCCCAAGCTCGCCATGGACGAGGTAAAGGCCAACGAGAAGCTCGCGAACCTGCTGGGTAAGCCGAAGTCGTGAGCGCATATTTCCGAATCCTTAAACACCCCGAGCAGGGCCTCGCCGCCGTGAAGCACGGCTTCTCTTGGCCAGCGGCGATGCTCGGTTGGGTGTGGGCGTTCGCGCGACGTGTCTGGGTGCCAGGCCTTGCGCTACTCGTCGTTCACACGGCGCTCGCGGTTGCTGCCACGAGGCTGTTCACGGACAACCCCGGCCTGCTCATCGTTGTCGGGTTGGGCTTGCAGGCGTTTTTCGGGGCGCGGGCGAACTACCTAAACAGCCGCTCGTATCAACAGCGCGGCTTCCTCTACCAAGGCCTCGTTCCCGCGACCTCGCCCTCCGACGCCATCGCGAAGTTCAAAGCCGTCGGCGAGAATATCCCTGCGGAATGGCGACTAGGCGTGGCCCCGCCGCTGTTCTCACTTCCGGCCGGCTTGCAGCAACTCCTCGCCGTCGCGCGACTCACTGTCAAAGCCGTCGTGCGCTATCGGCTGCTGCCCATCCTTGCCGTGCTGCTCGTGTTGGTTGTGGTGGGCCTGCCACTGTTGCTCAAACACGATGGCACCGCGCGCGGACTCGTGCAGATCGTCATCACCTACACGCTGAGTTCCATCACGGCCATTCTCGGCCTCGTCACGCTCTGGCTCGCTACCGGCACACTTGCTCGCGATGTGGAGGATTGCTCGATGCAAATGATCGCGGTGAAACCCATCGCACGCTGGCAGGTGTGGGTAGGTAAATGGCTCGGCATCATGGCGCTGAATTTGACGTTGCTTGGCCTTTCGGGGCTGACCATTTACTTCCTCATCCAGTGGCGGGCAGCAAATCTGCCGGACAAACAACAGGCAATTCTGAAGAACGAGTTGCTCATTGCGCGCGGCTCCCTGAAGGAGCGGCCGCTCGATCTAGATGCCGAGGTGGAAAAAAACCTAAAGGAAAGGATTAGGGAAATCGGGCAGATTGCCAACGGTGCGGACCTGAAGCAGGTGCGGAAAGACGTGAAGGAGGCCATCAAGTCGCAATATCAGGCCGTCCCGCCGCAAACCACCCGACCCTGGGTCATCGAGACCGGCCTCGCCCGCGGGCAATTGGAGAACACGCCCATTTATCTGCGCGTTAAGTTCCGCAGCCCGCAATACAGCCTCAAGCCCGAGACCTTTGCTACCCTCTGGGAAGTCGGACCGCCCAACGCCACCAACCGCGTCCGTATCAGTCGCGCTTTGACCACGGACACCTTCCACGAGTTCGGTATCAACCTGCTCGACGCGAAAGGCGTGCCGGTCAGCGACCCTGTAAAGGGCGGCCGTTACCAGAATCTCCTCGCTCCCGACGGCAAACTTTACATCGTATTTGGCAATCCGAACCCGACCGCGCTGCTGTTCGACCTCGATGAAGGTTTGGAAGTGCTCTACCACGAGGGCGGGTTTGGACTAAACTTTGCGCGCGGCATCGCAATCCTCTTTATCTGGCTGGGCTTGCTAGCAGCCATCGGCTTAGCGGGGGCGAGCTACCTGTCGTTTCCGGTCGCTGCATTTTTCTCAATCGCCATGCTAATTTTCGGCCTAAGTAGCGGTACCATCGCGCAGGTGGTACAGGATGGCACCTTTGGCCAAACAAACCACGACACCGGGGCAAAGGAGGGTATGTTGGGCGCGGTAGATTTCATCATGGTGCCCACTTTCAAAGTCGCGCTCGGACTGCTGCAACTGGTGAATTCGTTTTCGCCCGTGGACGCGCTAAGCACGGGCCGCAGCGTGTCGTGGACAGCGTTGCTCCAAGCGCTATTGCAAATCTGGGGGTTAATCGGCGGCTTTTTTGCCGTCATCGGCATCTTTGCCTTTACCCGACGCGAGTTGGCGACAGCACAAAGCAAGGGCTGACATGTCCGGACGCACCAATAAAATCGTCCTTGCGCTGCTCGGGCTGGCGCTTTTGGTGGGCGTTAACCTTGCGCAACGCGAACTGACCGCCGAGCGCGTGCGCCTCAAGCTCACGCGCGTCGAAGCCGTTGAGAGCATGCCGCCAATGATGGCTTTTACCGCGGTGGCACTCGGCGGTTTCCGCGGACTGATTTCTAACGCCCTATGGATCCGGCTCAGCGACCTCCAACTTGACGAAAAGTATTTTGAGATGGTCCAGCTCTCCGACTGGATCACCAAAATGCAGCCGCACTTCGTAGCGGTATGGGTGCATCAGGCGTGGAATCTTTCCTATAACATCTCGGTGAAGTTCCCTGACCCGAACGACCGCTGGCTTTGGGTGCAGCGTGGCATCGAACTCCTGCGTGACGAGGCGCTCAAATACAACCCCAACGAAACGCTCATCTACCGGGAGCTAGCGTGGCACTTCCAACACAAGATGGGCGCGAACCTCGACAACGCCCACATGACCTATAAGCGCGAGTGGACGCGGATGATGACCGAGCTTATTGGCAACCGCGAGCGCCCCAATTGGGACGAACTTCTCAACCCGCAGACTGACGAGGCAAAGGCCCGCGTAAAGCTGTTGCGCGAGAAATATAAACTCGACGTGAAGCTGATGCAGGAGGTGGATGGCAAGTATGGCCCGCTTGAATGGCGGCTTCCGGAGACCCATGCAATTTATTGGGCCTCGCTGGGCTTGAAAAACTCCAAGCCCGAGCAACTCATCACGCTGCGCCGCGTCATCTACCAGTCCATGCAGCTCGCCGCGCAACGTGGCCGGCTCATCTATAATCCAGTGGACCAGTATTTCGAGTTCGGCCCAAACCTCACTGCCATCCCCTTGGCCAACGAGGGCTACGAAGAGATGACCAGCTCTGCCCGCGACAGCGCAGACAACGTGATGAACGCCCACGCCAACTTCCTAAAGCAGGCCATCACCGACCTCTACACTCACAATCGCGAGGCAGACGCCGCGCGGTGGCATGACTACCTGGCGAAGAAGTTTCCCGATCGCTACACCAAACCCGGTCAGACCGTCACCGACTTCGTAATGGAGCGTTACAAAGAGTTGATGGATCTGGGCAAGGACAAGATCCAAAGCACGATTGAAGGCATGTTCGCTCGCCACTTCTACGAGCTGGCGATGGGCGAGGACGACCGCGCGCAAGGTTACATTAAGCTAATTCAGGCCATCGCGAGGGAATACGCCAAGCGCGTCGAGCGCTCCGAGCGTGACCGTGTGGACCTGCCGCCCTTGCCCAAGCTCCGCGAATTGGTGCTCAACCGCATCATCAACGCCCCTGCTGGCGAGGGTTGGAACCCGCAACTCCGCCTCCAACTTCTCACTGCACTGGGCCAGCCTGTGCCCAAGGACGCCCCGTGGCTCAAGGCTCCCGTGCCCAGCACTCTCGTGGCGCAAGGCGGCACCAATCGCGGGCCTTCCACTATTATCCCGCCCAAAGTGGACACGAACATCCCCGAGGTGAATCTGAAGGCCGGCAAGGAATACCTCGCCAAGAACAAACAACGCGCCGACGTTGTTGCCCGGCCTAGCGGCCTGCAATACCGCATCCTGAAAGCTAGCACCGGCAAACTCCCCACCGAAAAGGACAAAGTCCGCGTTCATTACACTGGCCGCATAGTGGACAAGAGAACCCTCCAGCCTGGCGGCATCTTCGACAGTTCGTTTGAGAAGAATCTCCCCGGCGAATTTGAGGTCACCGGCGTCATCAAGGGCTGGACCGAGGCGCTTCTGCTAATGCCCAAGGGCAGCAAATGGGAGTTGACCATTCCACACTACCTTGCCTACGGCGAACGCGGCAGTCCGCCCGGCATCGGCGCGAATGAAGTGCTCATCTTCGAGGTTGAGCTGCTCGACATCCTGCCCAAATAAGCGGTTAGCTCAGCCACTTCAGCCCGGGCAGAGACACCCATGGCTTCGCCAAGGCAACGTCAATCACCTTATTGCTCTTCACATCTGTCAGGCGGAACAATTTCAGCGGGGCAAGCTATTCCAGTCCGATATCGGTGATTTGCTCGCCGCATTCGCAGGCTTGCGCTCAGTCCGGCCTACTTCACATCTGTGGGGGGAGGCCTGCTGGGACTGATTGATCGGGTGTTTCCAACTTACCCGGCTGATCGTTGCGCCGTGCTGACCAGCACCGACGCCTTTGTCGTGAACATTAACTCCTCACTCGAAATTAGATAAGTTGTCTCAGCCATACACCGCCTCTGGCTTGAGCTCGTAATCTGGGAAGACCTTCGCTAAGTCCACCCCCGGATGATGGCGTTGTAAGACGGGCGCCAGCACGTCGCGGTAGTTGATCGTCACAGGCACGTCGCCGGGACCCTCGAGCACGTCCCGTGTGAGGCCGGGCCACTTGGCCAACACACGCCCGCCCTTTACGCCGCCACCCATCAGAAACATCACGCTTCCGCGACCGTGGTCCGTGCCAAAAGCGGAATTCTCTGCCAGTCGGCGCCCAAACTCAGTGAGCACTACGACGGTGACGTGCCCCATCATCTTGCCGAGGTCGCGGTAAAATGCGCTTAGGCCGGCGTTTAGCTTGTCCATCTGTGGATCCATGACAGCACTCTGCGTGATGTGTGAGTCCCAACCGCCGAGGTCTAACGAGACGGCTTCGAGGCCAACACGTGCCTTGATGAGCCGCGCAACTTGCTTCATGCCCTGCGAAAAATCGTCGCGCTGGTAGTTCGCCCCGTGGGCGGGGGTGTAAGCGGAGTGGCGGAGCTTCTCGATGCGCCTTAGGGCTTCCAGCGTGTCACGGGCAGAAGTGCCTAGGGCGTCAATTTCCTTCGCGTAAAGTTTCTCCAAGCTGGCCCGAAGCGGATCGCCGCCTTGACCGAGCGAGAAATCCTCCAGGGAACGCATCACCGTGGCCGCCGGCGCGCCGCGTAGGCTTTCAGGCAAAGCGCGGCTTACGGCGATGGCCGAGAGCGCGCCAGTGGTGGTGGCGCCGCGGAATCGCAGATAGCGGCCCAGCCAACCTCCGGCCACGTCGCCCGCCCGCTCCATTAAGTCCTGCGCCTCGAAGTGCGATCGTGTGGTGTCCTCAGACCCAGCGGCATGGACCACCGTGAGTGCGCCGTCGTGATAAGGCGCGGCGAGGTCTTTTAGCAACGGGTTGAGGCCGAAACTGCCGTCAAGCTTAGTGGCGTCACTGGCTGCGATCGCAATACGGGGCCGGGCGCGGTAATAGCCGTCGTCATGCGTGGGGGCGACCATGTTCAAGCCGTCCGCGCCGCCGCGCAGGAAGACAACGACGAGCGTCTTTAGATTATCGCGATTCCCATTGAATGAGGCTTGGGCGTTCATGAGCCTTTAGCGACACATAAACACAGTAGAAACTCGCACGGAGACAACAGCACAGGCGTTCAGTTTGGCTAGCACTTTTGAAAACTGGGCGATGCCAGCAGCAGGGCGAGCGGATTACCGGAGTCCTTACAAGCGATGATTTCGTCAGCGGTTGGAGTGCGGCCAAGGAGGTGGGCCATTAAATTTTCTTCAGTCGCGAAGCTGGCGCGGAGCTTATCGGCGTCGAGCTTGGTTTCCTTGTCGAGCGTGTTGCCGGACAGGCCCACGGCGAAGTTCCAGCGCCAGAGCAGCGTGCCGAGCCACGGCGCGGCTTCCTCGGGATAGCCGTCGGGCGTCGGATAGTGGAAGGGCGCGTGGCCCATGCGGAGGAGGTAGTCCTGCACGACGCGGCCAGCGTCGGTGGTGGCGTGCGTGGCGCGCAGCGCGGAGACGATGAAGTGGAACGGGCGCTTGAGCTTGGTGCCGCGCGTGGTGCGGAAGGCGTCGGTGGCGAAGAGCGCGCGCAGCGTGGTCGGGATGTCGCCACCGGACGCGATGAACTTCTCGGCAACGGTGCTGACGGTGGCGGCAGGCGGTGTGTCCTCAATAAAGCGTTGGCAGAGTTTGGTGGCAACGTGTCTCGCTGTGGCCGGGTGCAGGCCCACGATGCCGAGCACGGTGGCCAACTCGGCACGACCCAGTTCGTCGGCTTCCTCGCGTTTGGTTTTCTCAGGAATGGCCGGGATGCCGTGGCCGAGGATGGTTTTTTCGCCCCGGTCGTGGAGGTGGCCTTTGAACTCGACGCTGCCGAGGCCGAGTTGCGAGCGCTGCGTCTCGCGGACGGTCCAGCCAGTGAGGCAGCGGGCGACTTCCATCACGTCCTTTTGCGTGTAGCCGCCGTGGACGCCGAGGGTGTGGAGTTCGAGGAGTTCGCGAGCATAGTTTTCGTTGGGCTTGTCGGCGTCGCCGGCCTTCTTGTTCACGCGGCCGTCGAGATACCAGAGCATCGCGGGACTGAGCGCGGAGGCGCGGAGCATGTCGGGGAACTTGCCGAGCGCATGGCGGCGGATGACATCGCGGTCGTCGGCAACCTTGAGCCACTTCGCGTCTCCCTTGGAGGGGTCAATGTTGAAGTGGTCGCTCCAAAAATTGACCATCACCTCGAAGAGCTGCCGCTCGCTGAAGACGGCGCGCAGCACGGTGGCGCGGACGAGGGCGTCGAGCAGGTGTTTGTCTTGATACTCGAAGAGTTCGCCGAGCGGCTCCTGCAAAACCTCGAACCGGCGGACGGCGTTGTCGCCGCCGCGGTCGTCGAGTTTTTCGGGCGCGAGCTGCTGATCGAGGAAAACGGCGAAGGCGGCTTCCTCAGTGTCGCCGAGCTTGCGGGTGCGTTGGTAGTCCCATGGGCGCGGGCCGAAGGTGAGGCGGTTGAGCGCATGCGAGACGAGGTCAATGCTTGCGCCGGTGGGCACAGCGAACGGGCCGTTGGGCGGCGCGACCGAGCGCGGGCCGATGCCGAGGCCTTCGGGAATCTCAAACTTGTTGCAGCCGGCAGCGACTGCGCCGAGGGATGCGGCGGAGCCGGCTTGGAGGAAATGGCGGCGGGTGAAGTTCATAAAGTGATGCGGACACTCCTGTCCGCTGGGCTGATCAGCCAGACTCCACAGCGGACGAGAAGGTCCGCCGAACGTGAAGCGCGGGCATTCACGCAGCGGCGGGGAGGGCGGGCGGTTCGACCTTCGGCGCGGGCGTCGGCTCGGCAGGCGGAGCGGGAGCCTTTGCCTCGCGCACGGCGAATACCAGCGCGGCGAAACCGGTAACGAGCGTCCAGATGGTCAACCCCAGCCATCCGATGAAGGGGAGGAGAAAAGTCAGTTCCAACACGATGCCGCCGCGCAGCACGCGCCGCCACGGCTGGGAGTCATCAATGGGCGCGGGCAGGCCGACGCCGATGCGCTTGGCCAAGCCGGCGGACCCGGCCAGCCCGCCAAACAGGACCACGGCCAGCAACACAAACGCCACGATGTTCATGACCGGATGGCTGATCTTGAAGATGGCAAGCGCGCCGAAGACGAACGGCGCGGCCATGGCGAGGCCCGCGAAGGTGAGCTTCCACGGCCGGTCGTATTGCTTCCGTGAGCGCTCGACCAGCGCGGGGAATAGCGCTTCCGCCGCGAGCCAGAAACCGATGTAGATGAGCAGGCCTCCAACGATGAGGAGGAAGATTTTGAGGATGTCGGCCATTATCATAAGCGTGATGTGCTGAAGTGACGGCTGCGGCGACGGGCAGTTACACGTGTCGGTGGCCCGCTACGGAACATACGACACGGGCGGGGGGAGGGAAGTTTCAAGTTTGCGACGCGGGCGGGGTTCAGTAGTCAGTATTCAGTGTTCAGTCGGGGAGGTGTGTTCGCAGCTTGCGAATGCTGCGTGGCTGAATGCTGATAGTGGATTTCTAACCCCCGCTGGCTAAGCGGCTGCGGGCGCAAAAGGGAGCCCGTGTGCCTCCGCCACGGCCCGACATGTGAGCTTGCCCGCTCGCACATTGATGCCGCCGAGCAGTGCAGGCTGGCGCGCGCAGGCATCCGCAAGGCCGAGATCAGCGAGTTGCTCGATGAAGCGGTAGGTGACGTTGGTGAGGGCCTGCGTAGCAGTGCGGGCGTAGGCGGCGGGCATGTTCGCGACGCAATAGTGGAGCACGCCTTCCTCGGTGAAGACGGGGTCGTGGTGCGTGGTGGGCCGGGAAGTTTCGGCGCAACCACCTTGGTCAATTGCAATGTCTACGAGCACACTGCCGGGACGCATCCGGCGCAGCATTTCGCGGCGGATGAGTTTGGGAGCCTTCGCGCCCGGCACAAGCACCGCACCAATGAGTAGATCAACATTGGGGAGCAGTTCCATCAAGTGCGCCTCGTTCGAGTAAAGCGTGTGCGCAGTGTGCAACGTGATGTCGAGAAAGCGCATCCGCTCCAAGTCCACTTCGAGAATGGTGACATCCGCGCCCAAGCCGGTGGCCATGCGAGCCGCGTTTACACCTGCAGCACCGCCACCGATGACGACGACGCGCCCCGGCAGCACACCCGGCACACCCCCGAGCAAAACGCCGTTGCCGCCACAATGCTTGGCTAGGAAATAGCCGCCCACGAGCACGCTCATCCGCCCGGCGATCTCGCTCATGGGTTCAAGCAGCGGCAGGCGACGGTTGATCTCAATAGTCTCGTAGGCGATACACGTCGCGCCGGATTGGAGCAGCGCATCGGTCAACTCGCGATTCGCGGCGAGGTGCAAATAGGTAAAAAGCAATTGGCCAGAACGCAGCAGCGGATACTCGGCAGGCAATGGCTCCTTGACCTTTACGATCAAGTCAGCATGGGCGAAGACTTCGGCGTGTTGCGCCACGAGCGTCGCCCCGGCGCGCTCGTAGTCCGTGTCCGGATAACCGGCGCCAGCCCCCGCGCCGCGTTCCACGATGACTTGGTGTCCGCGCTTGACGAGCTGGTAAGCCGCCGAGGGCAGCAGGGCCACGCGGTTTTCTTGGGCCTTGATTTCCTTGGGCACACCGATGGTCATGCGGATGGGATAGCAGCACGGCCTTCACCCGACAAGCCGTCAGCGCGGCAGCGGCGCGCATCTGCGCGTTGATGGCGAAAAAATTTACTAACGTGGCCAGCGGCACGCAAGGGTGGGCGCATAATAGTTGAGCACTGCAAAGCGCCAGAATTTTTGCCTGCCTGCCCTTGTGCTGAAGAATACGAACCATGGGTGTGCAAGCGATAAACAAGTTGCTCCTCTCGTCACTAAACAGCGCTTGCCGCTTTAAGCCATCCTGAATATGTTGTTAGTGATAGCTAAGTGATTGATGCCATTGAGTTCCAACTAACGCCGATCATTTCATGAAGCCAGCCGCATTCGCCCATGCCGGCCTCCTGCGCCGCGCCTTCACCCTCATTGAACTGCTTGTCGTCATCGCCATCATCGCGATCCTGGCGGGGATGCTGCTGCCGGCACTAAGCAAGGCTAAGGATAAGGCGAAAGCCACTAGTTGCCTCAGCATGATGAAACAATGGGCCTTAGCTCAAAACCTCTACAGCGGCGACAACGACGACAAAATGCCCCGGGACGGGATGGGCGCTGCGGGGACTTACGGCTTGCCCGGTACCAGCGGCAATCCTTCCGACAGATCGGCTTGGTTCAACCTGTTGCCCCCTTACATGAGCAGCCTGCCCCTATCAAGCAATTGGATCGCCTCCGGTTTTGGACTCCCGGGCTTTGCGAACAACAGGTTGAATATGCCCTACCCAGGCAATGCCCAAGGCAAGATTTGGCACTGTGCGGCGGCCCGTCAAGGGCAGCCGCCACAGAACGGGGGACTATACGGATTCTTCAGTATCGTCATGAACATTGATCTTAAGAAATCCGATGGGGCGGGCGTTGGGGGATCCAATATGCCTTTTCCCGATATGCCTCGAATGGCTCAAATCTTGAAACCATCTAGCACCGTGATGATGTTTGACACCGTCTTCGATCCGGTGACCGAAGTCGTTAACACTTCGCCTCAATTTAACTCAGTGAATCCGGCAAATCGATGGCGAAGTTTCGCTGTGCGCCACAGCGGCCGGGGCGGCAACATCGCCTACTTGGATGGTCATTCGGCATTCTCAGCGACGAACTCAATTCTTCCTCAACAAGCCAATGGCAACGAAAAGCTTGGCGTCGATATCATCTGGAATAACCTGTATCGAGCCGCTAACCCCTAGAATTCAACCGGGGCCAAGTAGACGCCGTTGTTCTTCAATCGCGAAGCGGTCGGTCATCCCCGCCAGATAATCACAGACAGCGCGCGGCCAGCCTTCTTTCCGCGCCTGCTTCCGAGTCCAGTCGTCGTTCGCGGGGCGATGCTTCAGCAGGTGATGGAACAGTTCTTCCAACATCCGCGTAGCTCGCACGTGCGGGGCGTGGACGGCGTCGCTGAAGTAAAGGTTTTGATAGAGGTATTTCCGCAGTTCGAGGTTCAGCTTCCGCCGCGCGTCGCTGTAGCGGATGAGCGGCTGCGGCTGCAATCGGACTTCATCGGCTGACTTCACTCCGGCGGCGGCGATGTGGGCTTCGCTCGTTTGCACCACGTCGTGGACGTGGTCATCAATCAGGCAGCGGATGATGAAGTAACGACGGCATTCATCGGGCAGTTCGCCATGTTCGCGCTTGGTGCGGCGCGCGGCGGCGGCCCAGAGCTTCACATCGCGGCGGAGTTTCGCCTCGGAGAGCAGTCCGGCGTCGAGGCCGTCATCCAGGTCGTGGCTGTAGTAGGCGATTTCGTCGGCGAGGTTGGCGACTTGCGCTTCGAGGGAGGAACTCTTCGCGTCGAAGCCCGGGCGTTTGCTCGGATGGTCGTAGGCGGAGTAGTGCTTCACCAGCCCTTCGCGCAGTTCCCACGTCAGGTTTAGTCCGGGAAAGCCGGGATACTTCTGCTCCAACTCCTCGACCACACGCAGGCTCTGGCGGTTGTGCTCGAAGCCGCCGTGCGCGCGCATCAGGCGGTCGAGCGTCTCCTCGCCTGCGTGGCCGAAGGGTGAATGGCCGAGGTCGTGCGCGAGCGCGATGGCCTCGGTGAGGTCCTCGTTAAGCCGCAGCGCGCGCGCGATGTTCCGGGCGATACCGGCGACTTCCATGGTGTGCGTGAGGCGGGTGCGGAGGTGGTCGCCGGAGCCATTAAGGAAGACTTGCGTCTTGTATTCCAACCGGCGGAACGCGCGCGAGTGAATGACGCGGTCGCGGTCGCGCTGGTAGTGCGTGCGCCACTCGGGAGGAGCTTCCGCGTGCTTGCGCCCGCGCGTGTCGGCGGAAAACTGGGCGAACGGGGCGAGGAGCTGCCGCTCGCGGGCTTCGAGTTCAGCGCGGGTGCAGGGCATTCCAATAAACGATCGGCGATTGTCGCTCAGGCAAACTGCTCTCAGTTCGCCAACAATTCCTGTACCGAAATCCCGCGTAACTCGAAGAGCCGACGGATGGCGTCTTCGATTAGATTGTTAGGGCAACTCGCGCCGGCTGTGATGCCCACGGTGAGGTCGCCAGCGGGCAGCCAGCTAGGCGTCGTTTCTTCGACGTGCGTGTGCTGGTTCCAGTGTCGGATGAGCGAGGCGGACTCCATTTTGGCAGCGTTCTTGATGAAGAAGGTTGGCAGCACCTTCTCGCCCATCTCGGCTAGGTGCGACGTGTTTGAGGAGTTGTAACCGCCCACGACTAACAGCAGGTCAAGCTTGGTGTGTAGCAACTTTTCCAAAGCATCCTGCCGATCCTGCGTCGCGCCGCAGATGGTGTCGAAGTAGCGAAAATGCGCGTCGAGCTGTGCCGCACCATATTTCTTCTCCATCGCCGCGCGGAAGCGCCGCTGCACCTCCTCAGTTTCACCGCGCAACATCGTCGTCTGATTTGCCACTCCAACGGCAAGCAGGTGCAGGTCAGGATCAAAGCCGGGCGAATGCGCACCTTTAAACTTCTCCAAAAACTCCGCCTTGTTCCCACCGCGCAGAATGTAATCACAGACGAAATCCGTTTCTCCTAAGTTGAAGACAACTAGATAGTGGCCGGTGCCGTAAGCCGTGGCTTGCGAGGTCGTGGCCTTGGTCTCCTCGTGCTTGGCCTTGCCATGAATAATGCTGGTGACGCTCTCCTTAGAGTATTGGCGGACACGCTTCCAAACGCTCATCACGTCGCCGCAGGTCGTATCCACGATCACACAGCCCTTTTCCTCCAGCTTGCGTCGGGTGGCGACCTCGGTACCAAATGCCGGGATTATGACCACATCCTCACCCTGCAGCATAGCCAGCTCGACGTCGGTGGGCTTGTTGGAAATGGTGCGAATGCCCATCGCGCGGATTTGGTCGTTTACCTCCGGGTTATGAATGATTTCGCCGAGTAGGTAGATGGGCTTTTCCGCCGGAAAGGAGCGGCGGGCGGCGTAAGCCAGGTCAATGGCGCGCTCGACGCCATAACAGAAGCCAAACTCCTTCGCGAGCTTGATGGTCAGGCCGGGTGCGGAGAGGACGTTGCCGTGTGCGCGGATGCGTTCGACGAGCGTGCTTCGATAGTGCGACTCCACTTGTGCCTGCACGGCGGACATGATGTCCGGTCGGCGAAGGTTGATTTTCTGCGGCGGCACGGCGGGCGCAATCGTTGACATAACGAGATTATAGTAACGCCGGGCGAGCGAGCGTCGAGCCTTGGTTTGGAGCAACTGGTAAATCCTCTTTCGCCCAGCGGAACGCCTTTGCTAACGTCCGCCTTGCAACAAATGAGCAACGCCATCGACCTCGCCGCGCCGCTGCCCGCGCCAAGCGACTTCATTCGCGACCTCGTCGCACAGCACGTTGCCGAGGGACGCTACTCGCGCATCCACACGCGTTTTCCTCCCGAGCCCAATGGCTACCTACACATTGGCCACGCCAAGAGCATCTGCCTCAACTTCGGCATCGCCCGTGAATTCGGCGGCGTATGCAACCTGCGCATGGACGACACAAATCCAACCAAGGAGGAGGTGGAGTATGTCGAAAGTATTCAGCGCGACGTGGACTGGCTCATCGCCGGTTGGGCCGATGACAAGCTGGGCCTGAAGCCAAAAGGCGCGACCCCCACGACGCAATCGGTGAATGGCAAGTCGGACTTCCACCTCGGTCCCTCAACTCTCAACTCTCAACTCTCAACTCCCGTCGAGCCTTTCTTCGCTTCTGACTACTTCGACCAAATCCACGCCTACGCCGTGCGCCTCATTGAGAAGGGCCTCGCGTTTGTATGCGACATGACGCCGGAGCAAACCGACGAGTTCCGTCGTACCGGACAGGCCTCGCCGTTCCGCAATCGCCCGGTCGCCGAAAACCTAGACCTTTTTGCCCGTATGAAAGCCGGCGAGTTCCCCGACGGCACCCATGTGCTGCGCGCAAAGATTGACGTAGCCGCGCCGAACATCTGGCTGCGTGATCCGCTGCTCTATCGCATTCGCCACGCCGAGCATCACCACACCGGCGCGCAGTGGTGCATTTATCCGATGTACGACTTTGCCCACTGCCTCAGTGACTACCTTGAAGGCATCACGCACAGCATCTGCACCTTGGAATTCGAGGTGCACCGCCCACTTTACGATTGGATTTTGGCGTCGCTCGACCTCCCGCGCGCCCTTCCGCACCAATACGAGTTCGCGAAGCTGATCCCCAGTCACATGATTGTCTCCAAGCGCAAGCTTATCGCGCTCGTGGAGGCAGGTCTCGTCTCCGGTTGGGACGATCCCCGTCTTCCAACTTTGAGCGGCATCCGTCGGCGCGGCGTGACGCCAGAAGCCTTGCGTGCCTTTGCCATCGGTGTGGGCGTGACCAAGTTTGTAAGCGTCACTGACATTGCCCTCTACGAGCACGCCATCCGTGAGGACCTGAACCAGCGTGCCCTCCGCCGCCTTGCTGTTTTGCGCCCCATCAAGGTCATCATCACCAACTACCCTGTCGGCCAAACCGAAGAGCTCGACGCCACGAATAACCCTGAGGACGAGACCGCCGGCAAACGTAAAGTTCCCTTCAGCCGCGAGCTATTCATCGAACGCGACGACTTCGCCGAGGTGCCGCCGCCGAAATACTTCCGCCTGAAGCCCGGCGGCGAGGTGCGGCTCAAATACGCCTTTATCATCAAGTGCGACGAAGTGGTGAAGGATGCCGCCGGTCATGTTGTTGAACTGCGCTGCACTGCCGACCTCGACAGCAGGACTGGCGGTGCCAACGCCGCCCGCAAGATCAAAGGCACCATACACTGGGTCAGTGCCGCTCACGCCTTCGATGCCGAGGTGCGCCTCTACGACCGTCTTTTCACTGAAGCCGAACCGGAGGCTGATGGTCGCGACTACAAGGCCACGCTTAATCCTAGGAGTCTCGAAGTCGTCAGCGCGAAGCTGGAGCCATCCTTGATGCAAGCCACTCCAGCGGCGCGTTACCAGTTCGAACGCCTCGGTTACTTCTGCGTGGACGTACCGGGTAACGGGAAACCCGAGACGCAAAACCCGAAACTGGTTTTTAACCGTACCCTTACGCTCAAGGACACCTGGGCCAAGGAAGCGCAGAGGAGCTGACTGCTACTTCTTCTTAAGATACAACTCATCCGCGTTCCACGTCACGCGGTAGCTGCTTAGGACGGTGGGACGCACGTTACCCAAGTCTCCGCGGTAAGCAGCGAAGGAAAGGGGCTGGATGGTGTAAATAAAGGGCAGCTCGGTAGAGAGGATCATCTGCACTTCATCGTAAAGTTTTTTGCGTTCTTTAGGTTCGAGTGTTTTAAGCTGGTCATTCATCAGCTTATCCACGCGCGCCTCCCACGAGGTGGCGGGCCGCTTTTGCATGGGAAACCAAAAGTGCGTGAAACCGTCGCTCTTGAGCACATTTAGGCTCGACGCGGGATCGGTACCACCGCCGCCCAAGCCCAGCAGGATGCACTCGTAGTCGAAAGTGTCATCGATCTTGCTGACCAGCGCGTTGAAATCTATTGGCTTGAAGTTGAGCTTCACCCCGAGCTTCTTGAGATCAGACTGGATAAAGACGGCTACTTTCTCGCGCACGTTGTTACCGACATTGGTATTTAGTTCGAATTCGACCAGATTGCCCTGCGCATCCTCAAGCACCCCATCACCGTTGCGGTCCGCGATGCCAATCTCCGCCAGCAACGCACGGGCGCGGGCGGGATCGTAGTCATATTGGGGGACATTGGTATTGTGCCAGCGCTTGAGTGCAGGCGAGTTGTAACCGTGGGCTAACTCGGCGCGGCCAGCATAGATGCTCTTGATGATGCTAGGCCGGTCCACCGCGTACTGCATTGCCTGGCGGAACTTGGGCTGACTGAACCAACGAAACTTCTGCGGATCCACCAGTGGCTTGGCGGCAATGGCAGCGGCGTTACCTGCGCCCGAAATGGTGACTGTTGCGCCGTCGAACTTCACCGTGACCGGCAGCGCCATGCCGTGCGCAAGAGTGACAGTCTGCTTCTGCTCGGGGCCGCCGCCCAACTTGAGCGAAAGATCCACCGCACCCATGAAAACGCGATGTGTATCTGGCAACTTTTGCAGCTTACGCTTCTCGACGATGAGCTCTGCCTTAGCCGCATCCACAGCGAACTGCAGCTGCGCGGCAGCGTTGGTGTTGAGGTTAAACCAGAAAAAGGCTCGCTCTGGCCCCACGCCCAACGACTCGAGCTTGAACTTGCCTGCGTCCGCACCGGCCTTGAAGCGGTCAAATTCGTCGGGCCGCACATTCTCATGAATGTCGCTCTCGCCGGCCAGGAACCGCAGGGACATCGCGCTCATGTCTGGCACCACGCTGTAAATGAGATTGTCGAAGTAGGGGAGCTGGGTGCCGGCCTTGTCCTGCACGTGAAAGAGCGGGTTGCGCTCCAGCAGCGTGAACTCGCCGGCCTTGTACTGCTTGAGTTTGTAGGGGCCGCTACCCACGAGCTGGTCGGGCGGAGTGTTGATGCCGTAGGCGGACTCGAACTTTTTTTCTGTCACCGCCTGCGCGAGCCGGTGCTTGGGTAAAATAGCCACGCCGCCAAAGTACTCAAGGAACGGCGCGTAAATGTCCGGCGTCACTACACGCACGGTGTGGTCGTCCACCTTGCTGACGGTGAACTGCTTGCCATCAATCGTGAACAGGTCGCGCGTGACGTTGATGATGTGCGGGTTGTAGATCACGTCGTTCCATGTGAAGACCACATCGTCCGCCGTGAGCGGCTGGTTGTCGCTCCACTTCACACCCCGACGCAGCTTGAACGTCCACGTCTTCTGGTCCGACTCGACCGTCCAAGCGTGGGCCAAGCCCGGCTTGACCTCCTCCGTCTGCCAATCGAACTCCACCAGTGAGAGGAACAACAGACGGATGATGTCGCGCGAAGATGACTCATTCTCAGTGATGGGATTAAAAGTCTTCGGGTCGCCAAAGGTGGCGATGACCAGCCGCCCGCCGCGCGTACCCGGCTCACAACCAGCGATCTGCGGGGGATCGGTCATCGGCTTGGCTACGGACGTGGCGGCGGGGGAACCCGAGCCGGAACTGGGTGCACCAGGCTGTTCAGGCTTCTTGCAAGCAGCAAAAAGGAGCATCGCACCAACGGCAAGGGCAAGCGGTTGTGAAAAAGTTTTCATTCAGATCTTTAGTCAAACAATTCGCCTGAGCCTGAGCAAAGTCGAGGAAACAAGTAGGCGAATAGAGAAGACGATAGACCCTCTGCATGAACTAGAGAGTAACCAGCCAACGGCTGCGCTTCCCGGGGGCAAATCTGCCTAGGCCACCTTGCTGCTGCCGACGAGTTTGGCGCCCTCGCGGCGGCAGGCCGAGATGAACTGCTCC
>Ga0194119_10002436_pt1 | contig 31485 bp, 25 predicted proteins | sample TA2MahC100mmetaG_FD_148620 | JGI IMG/M metagenome (GOLD analysis project Ga0194119, IMG submission 148620) | Freshwater microbial communities from Lake Tanganyika, Tanzania - TA2015018 Mahale Deep Cast 100m | ecosystem: Environmental > Aquatic > Freshwater > Lake | place: Tanzania: Lake...
AGGTATTGATAATACACACTCAAAAGAGCGCATGGCGCGCGATTTCGGGTGCTTGGAAGAGACTACTATTTTTCCCGGCCGATGGCTACAGGCTGATCGGCGGAATCGGAAGTTGGAATCACGACTTGGCTGCGCGCCGCCCGCTTTTGACGGCAGAACTTCTCCCGGACCCAGCGGAAACTCCAAAAATTATGGCGGCAGTACTCGCAGCGGATTGGGTCCGCCCCCAGGGCAAGCATCCAACGCGTCAGCGTCGGGGGGTTATAGTAGTCCCGGCTCCAGCGAGACAGGTCCATCCGGTGACAGCACGGGCACTTGGCGTAAAAAACATACCGCATCTTCGAGATGCGGGAGCGGAACAGGTGCTGGCACGATTCGCAGCGAAACCTGTACACGCCGAAAAGGTGGAGTGCGCGGCCGAGTGCAGAGGGCCGCCTAGACAGGCGCACCTCGTCCGATCCGCAGTTCGGACATTCCATTGACATGGGCTCTTCTTGATCTTACACCTGAGTGACTAGTATTGAGCCCCGAAATTCTATGAAAATCGTCCTAGTACGGCTTATGAGCAAGTATTTTGCTCTCCACATACTTACTAAGGTAGGCTCGGAAGGCTCCCGCTAGGGCAGGCACTACCCCCAAACGCGGGGAGAGGGTCAGGCCTTCGATCTCTCGTACTGGGAGAAGGTCCCTCGTTGTCGACGTAATGAAGACCTCGCCGGCGCGTTCCAGGTCTCCAGGAGCCAGGTGGCGTTCAGTGATCGAGACGCCTGGCGCCTGTATCTCTTCGAGGAGAACCTGGCGGGTGATCCCAGCCAGGCAACCGGAGTCGAGGGGTGGCGTCACAACCTCGTTTCCGAACGAAGCGAACAGGTTTGCCGACGTACACTCGCTCACCCGGCCGTGCTCGTCGAGAAGTACCACTTCATCGAATCCCCGGCCCTGTGCCTCCTCGAGCCAAGTGAGGTTCTGCGCCCACGACGTGATTTTCGCGCCTCGAAACTCGCTCGCGCCGTAACGGGCATCGGCCTTCAGCGCGAGGCGTACGGATTCGCCCCAGTTCCGGATTCCGGTTGTGAACGCGATGATGTCAAACTTTCGGGTCTGCCCCGGCGCCTCAAACATGCCTCCGTGATTGCGGACGATCGCCACCCGCAGCGTCGCATCGGTGACCCCGTTGGCTGCGACTAGACGAAGCAGACTTTCGTGCAATTCCGCCTCCGCGTCCGGCATCGGAACATGCATTTTGACGGCGTCGCGCATCATCCGCGCCCAATGGCGGTCCCACTCAAACAGCACACCCTGGGAGACTCGCAGAGTGCTGAAAACGCCCCACCCGTTCAGGAACCCGGTCTGCCCGGGAGACAGACACAATTCGGTGGTTTCCCGGATCGACTGGTTGTGGAGCAGGAATCGGTGCATACACTAATTCTAGATGGAGATCCAAGTAATCGGCGGCGGCATAATCGGCCTGAGTATCGCCTGGCGCCTGGCACGGCGAGGGCTTGCGGTGGCCGTGCATGACAAAGGGCCGATGGCCTCCGAAGCGAGTTGGGCCGGGGCCGGCATGCTCTCGCCCAACGGGGAGTTCCGGACGCCCTCGGTGTGGGCGGACCGGGCGCTGCGAAGCCTGGAGGCCTACCCGGCTTTCGTGGCGGAGCTGGAGGCCGAATCCGGGGTTTCGATCGACTTTCGCATTTGCGGCACGCGCGAAGAGGACCGCTGGTATCCGGAGGAGGCGCAGGTGGACCCCCGCGGCGTCTGCGCGGCTCTGCAGGCAGCCTGCCAGGCGCGGGGCGTCTCGCTGCGCCCGCACTCGCCGGTGGCGGCGCCGGCGGCGCCTGCCGTAGTGGCCTCCGGCGCCTGGGCGCCGGGCGGCTGCGCGATCCGGGGCACGCTGTTGGGCTACTACTTGGAACCGGGCGTGCTGCCCCACATCGTTCGCCGCGGCCATCACTACGCCCTGCAGCGCAACAGTGGATTTGTTATCTTCGGTTCCGACGAGGAGCCAAACGTGTGGACCTACGCCCCACGCCCGGAGGGAGTGAGCGCTCTGCGCCGCGCCGCGGCGGCTTTGCTGCCCGGCCTGCTCGACCGTCCGCCGGACGAGGTTTGGACCGGCCTGCGCCCCTCCTCCCCGGCCGGAGATCCGGTTGTTGGCGCCGGCGGCGCGCCCGGGTTATGGAACGCGTATGGGCACTATCGCAACGGCATTCTGCTCGCTCCGGTGACGGCTAGCCTGATCGAGGACGCGGTCACGTCCAGCTTGGGAACGGGTTGACGCGGCCTTTGGTGCAGCCGGCCACCAGATCGGCCACGCGCTTGCGCCGGCGGAGCAGGCCTTCTAAGAGGCGCTCAAGCTCCGGACGGTCGTCCTCCAGCCACTGCCCCGGTGTTTCGCGCAGGATCCGGTCAAACAGCGACTCTGGCGCGCTTTCGATGCGAGCCAGCCAGGGTGCGAAATCGTCGACGCCGCGGACCTTGGCGTAGACCAAGGGCCGGAAGAAGAGACCGAACAACGGGGAGTCGTGAAAGGCCCAGTTTGGACCGTCGAAGATATAGCCGTGGTCCATCATCTGGGCCAGGAATCCGACCTGCAGCGGGTTCGCTTCCGTCTCCGGCCGCCACTCGGCCACGCGGGCGCGAAAAAAGATGGCCTGACGCGAGTCGGCGTTTGCGGCCCATTTATCGAAGGCCAGGACGCCAAGAAAGTGGTCCATGTTGACGACCTTGCGGATCAGCGCGTCGGGGAGGATGTCGTAGACCGCCTGCGTGAGAGGATTGCCAGGGAAGCGAGAGCCGAAGTGCCAGCCCGGCGTGACCGGGCGCCTTGAGGAACCGAGTTGAAAATAGACCTCCGGCGAGGCCGCCAGGAACTCGGGGCCGACCTCTACGATGCGGGTTGCCGGTTGCGCGATCTCCAGGTACTCGAGCAGAAGCGAGGCCACCCATTCATTGACGAGGATGCGCCGGTGCTGCGGATTGCCCGTAAATTTAACTACATAGTGGTGACCGTCATCGGCTTCCAGAAGGTGAGCCTGTGCGCCTCCACGCATACGGCGAAGGTGGCGGCGGGCGAGAACCGGCATCTTGTTCTAGTCTAGAGATATGGCAGATGAAAAAGCACCTGAGTCGAAATCGGCTGAGAAAAACAACCGGGACGAGGTGGCACTCGAACTAATGAAATTCGTGGCCGTGACCACCGGGTACGGCAAAGGCACGCCCGCCGCCGGTTTTGGCGGAAAGACAGGAACCCGCAGTCCCGAGGAGTACGCCGACGCTCTGCTGGAGTTGTTCCAGCGATGCCGGGAGGCCGTTGCGCAACCGGTGAAGGGCGCGGCCGAGTAGGAGGCGAGCTATCGCCGCTTCGCCTTTTTGGCCTTCTTAACGGGCGCCTTTTTTTCCGGGCGCTTTTTGACGGCGGGTTTCTTGGCCGCGACTTTCTTTTTCGGGGCGGCTGCCGGTTTCTTCTTCGGAGCCGGCTTCCGCTTCGCTGGCGCAGACTTCTTCTTCACCGGCATGGCCTTTTTCTTTGCAGGCAAGGGCTTCTTCTTTGCCGGTTTCTCCTTTTTCGCCGGCACGAGCTTCTTCTTTTTCGGTTTCTCCTTCTTCACCGGCACCGGCTGCTTTGTTTTCGGCGCCGGCTTCGCCTCCCTCGGGGCCGTCTTCTCCCTGGCCTTCACCGGTGGCGGCGCTACTGCCTCCTCAGCGGCGGGCGGCAGAGCGGGCGGTGGGCTGATAACTTCGGCATCGTATTCGCGGAGCTCCGATTCGAGTTCCACGAATTCGCTGTCCAGCATGAAGTCCAGATCTTCGTCGTCGAGAAGCATAGAGATCAGGCGCGGGGTTTCCTGGCGACCGGCTTGCGCGCGGCGACGTTGGCGGTCTTTCGGGCGGGCTTTTTCGAGGCCACAGCCACGGGACGCCGCTTCGCCGCTTTGGCCTTCACGACCGGCGGCGCAGCCGGAAACACAACCAGCGCACCCGCGTCGAGCGTTTCCGGTGCGTGGGGATTGGCAGCGGCGACCGCTGCCGGCGTGGCTTTGTAGCGCACGGCCAACGCCTCCAGCGTGTCGCCGGCTTCGGCGCGATAGACCCGCCACATCAACCGCCGTTCGGCGGGCACTTTTGCGAGGCCGGCGGAAAGCAGGGCCCCGGCGCCGCGCGGAATATGCATCCGGTATCCGGCGGGCGCGACATCGCGCAACAAGGCCGGGTTTAGATCCTTGATTTCCGCCAGAGGCCGGCCGAGGATATCGGCCACCAGTTGGAGGCTCGTTATCACCGTTATGTCCACGGTATCGTAAAGCAGCGCTTCCTCGGGCTCAACATCGGCGATCCCGTAGCTCACCGGGTTCTTGGACATGATAGTCATGGCCAGGATGATTGGGACGTAGTTCGAGGTCTCCAGTGGCAGCGTCCCGCGGCTGCGCAACTCCCACACATCGGCATAGCCGGTCTTCTCCACGGCGCGCTCCACGTTACCTGGCCCGCAGTTGTAGGCGGCGATCGCCAGGTACCAGTCGCCGAAGTTGTGATAGAGATCGCGCAGATGGCGTGCGGCGGCGCGGGTGGCCAGTTCCGGGTCAAACCGTTCGTCGACCCAGGCGTCCTGCTTCAATCCGTACTCGGCGCCCCTGCTGCGGATGAACTGCCACATCCCGCCGGCGGCTGCCACGCTGACCGCACGCGGCAGGAAGCCGCTTTCGGCCTGCGCCAGGAAGATGAACTCCTGGGGGATTCCTTCTTCGTCGAGGATGCGCGAGATCATGCCCCTGTACTTGCCCGAACGGCGCAGGCCCGCAATGAGCGTCCTCTTACCGCGCTCGCCGTTGAAATAATTAATAAAACTCAATACTGCATCGCTCGCCTGCAGCGGAAGCTGGCTGACGGTCGCCCCGACCTGCTCGCGGACCTTCATTTTCAGTTTCGGATCGACCGGGAACGTGGCGGTAAGAATCTCATCGATTGGCGCTTTGTCAAACGGCTTTCCGGTGGCCAGCGAATCGACCTCGATCCTGTGGATCTTCTGCACCAGCGCGTCGAAGCGCCGGTCAAACGCCAGACCATTGGCCTGACCTGACTGCTCCAGAACAACATCGATCGCGGCATCGAACTGGCGGCGGGCGCCGTCCGCGTCACCGGCCAGATACAGCTTGTAGCCAGCCTCATAGAGCGCTTCGGCCTGGTTTAGCCGCTCATCTTTGAGGTTCGGCTTCGGGGGAAACGCCTCCCTGGCCAATTCAGGAACTGAGTGGAGCGCCGGGGTGACTGCGACGGCGGGCACGGAGCCGATGGCATTGTCTGCATCGGCGGCGGCAGCGGCTAGAACGATGTGCCCGGGTGCGACTTGCGCCGAGACGCTGGCCGCTCCGAGGGCAAAAGCTAGGAACCAGTGCATTCCTTCTCCAGGTACGCGATGAATTTGGGGTTAAATTGCAACCCTTTGACCTTACTATAAGCGGCACTCATGATTCAACCAGGGAGCGGCAGTGCGGGCTGCCCCTCCCTGGTCTAATCGGCGGAGTTCGGACTATTCTTCATCCTCGACGGCGTGCACTCCGGCCGCCTTGGCGGCGGCGACGATCTTGTCGGCTTGCAGCGCCGGGACGTAGTCGTAGTGGTCGAACTCCATAGTGAACGACCCGCGGCCCTGGGTAATGGCCGTCAGATCGTTTTGATACGTCAACATGTCCGCCATTGGCACCATGGCCTGGATGACCTGGGTGGCGCCCTTGGTTTCCCCGCCGCTGATGCGTCCACGGCGGCCGTTGACATCGCTCATTAAATCCCCGGCGAATTCGACGGGACCCTGAATCTCAACCCGCATGACGGGTTCGAGCAGAACCGGTTTGGCGATGAGCATGGCCGCTTTGAACGCCTTGCGGGCGGCGAGTTTGAAGGCTAGTTCCGAGCTGTCGACGTCGTGGTAAGAACCGTCGAAGACGACAACCTTGAAATCGACCATCGGGTAACCCGCCAGGAAGCCATTGGCCGCCGTTTCGACAATCCCCTTTTCGACGGCTGGGATGTAGTTCCGGGGGATCGATCCGCCGAATACCTCGTTGGCGAACTGGAACCCGGCGCCCCGTTCGAGCGGCTCCATGCGAATCCAGCAGTCTCCGAACTGGCCGTGACCGCCGGTCTGCTTCTTGTGCCGGCCTTGAACTTCGGCGCGGCCGCGGATCGTCTCGCGGTACGGAATCTTGGGCGCGTGCAAAGTCACGTCGAGGTGATACCGCTTCTTCAGCTTGCTGACCACCGTTTCGATATGCGCTTGCCCGGTACCGTGGAGCAGGAATTCCTTGGTCTGCGTATCGCGGCCGAAGCGCAGGCAGAGATCCTCCTCCATGATGCGATGGATGGTCGCGCCGAGCTTATCCTCGTCGTTGCGGCTCTTCGCTGTGATGGCGTAGGCGATGGACGGCTCGGGCAGTTGCACGGGCGGGAACTGGACCGGGTGCGCCTTGTCATGCAGCGTATGGCCGGTCAGTGTATCTTTCAGCTTCGCCACGACGCCGATATCGCCGGCGCGGAGTTCGTTCACGGCGTTGAGCGACTTTCCGAGCGGCGCCGACAGATGCGCGAAGCGCTCGTCGGTTCCGGTGGTGCCGTTAATCAGGTGGGCGTCGTTTTTCAACACGCCGCTGACGACCCGGAAAAGCGACAGCCGGCCGGCGAACGGATCAGCGATGGTCTTGAAGACGAACACCGACAGCGGATCGCCGTTATTCATCTTTCGGACGACTTCCTGGCCGTTATTGGAGCCGTACGCATTGTCGCGCTCGACGGGCGTGGGCAGCAGTTCGGACCACTGGTCCAGAATCAGACCGGTGCCGATGTTGTGAAGGGCCGAACAGGCAAAGACCGGGAAAAGCCGCAGATCGCGAATCGCCTGGCGGAGCCCGGCGACAAGATCGTCGACCGGCAGCGAGCCCTCCGAGAAGAACTTCTCCAGCAGAGCGTCGTTGCCTTCGGCGACCATCTCCACCAGAGCCTCATGAGCGGCCTGCGCAGGGCCGGCGAGATCGGCGGGAATATCGCCTTCCTTACCTTTGCCATCGCCATCGGAGGTGAAGGTCCAAGCGCGCATGCGGACGAGGTCGACGACTCCCTTGAACTCCCGTTCCGAGCCGATAGGGAGGTGGACCGGGATTGCGCCGCGGCCGAAAACGCCCTGGATGCTCTCAAGCGCGCGCTCGAAGCTGGATCTTTCGCGGTCGAGTTTATTGACAACGAAGACGCGAGGAATGTTCAGCTCGCCGCAGACCCAGGCTGTTTTTTCCGTGCCCACTTCGACGCCGGCGATGCCGTCGACGAGAATTGCGCCGGTATCGGCGCCGACCAGCGCGCCTTTGGTTTCGTACAGGAACGCGTTGAATCCCGGCGTGTCGATGAGATTCACCTTGTTCTTTTTCCATTCGACCGGCGCGATGGCCGCCGAGATGGTCATTTTTCTTGCGACCTCTTCTTCGTCGAAGTCCGTGGGCGTGTTGCCCTCGTCGACGCGAGTGAGCCGGGTGGTGGCGCCCGCCGTGTACAACATGGCGGAGGTCAGGGATGTCTTACCGCTATGAAGATGGCCGACCAAGGCCACATTGCGGAGGTCGATACCGTCATAGACCTTCATAGTTGCTAGTCTCCTTTCTCGATACGCAGTAGGCTCCTTGGGGGGAGCGACGGGATATTAACAGAAAAGATGCTGGAAAGGAATCGGGGGGACACGGGGGGTGACACGGGGGACACGGGGGGACACGGGGGGACTAGGGCTTTAGAAGCGGGGCCCCTTGCGGTTTGCCGTGGGAATCCATACAATTTTTCAAAAGGCTGATGTCCGCCCACGCACCCATCCCCGCCCGCGCGCAGAGCGTTCTGAGCGCGATCGTCGAGGCCTACATAGAGACCGGCGAGCCGGTTGCGTCGCGTACGATCGCCAAGGCGGGCGGCGGGCAGTTCAGTCCGGCGACGATTCGAAACGTGATGGCCGATCTGTTCGACGACGGGTTTCTGCATCAGCCGCATACGTCGGCGGGCCGCATTCCAACGCTGAAGGCGTTTCGCACCTATGCCGAAAATCTTTCGACAAGGCGGATGGCCGCGCCGGAGTTGCACCGCATGCGTGCCGAACTGCGCCGGAGCGAATCGGTGGAGGAACGGCTGGAAACCACGAGTCACCTGTTGACGGAGATCACAAAGAACGTCGGCATCGCGGCGGCGTTCCCCTCCGATGCGCAGACGCTCGCGAAGGTGGAGTTTGTCGCGCTGGCGGAAGGCCGGGTGTTGATGATTGTCGAGACGCGCGACCGCAACGTTCGTAACCGCGTAGTGGCGATGGACGCGCCGGTTCCGCAAGACGAGTTGAACGTTATCCGGAACTTCGTAAACGAGAACTACTCGGGCTGGACGATGGGGCGAATCCGAACCGACTTGCAGGCGCGGCTGGCCGAGGAGCGCGCGCGCTACGACATCTTGATGCGCCGGTTGCAGACCTTCTATCAGAAAGGCCTGCTGGAGATGGGGCTTGCGCCGGAAGTGCACCTGGAAGGCACGTCGAATCTGGTGGGGATCGATCCGCAGATGGACCGCGAGAAGTTGCGCGAGATTTTCCGGACGCTGGAACAGAAACAGCGGCTGCTGGAGTTGCTGGAGCGATTTCTGGATCAGGCGAGCGGCAACGTAGCGATTCAAGTGGGATTGGGCGAGATCCATCCGAGTCTGCGGGACCTGTCATTGATCGGGCTGACGGTGGAGCTGCCGACCGGACTGGCGACGCGGGTGGCAGTGCTGGGCCCGCTGCGAATGAATTATGGACAAGCGATGTCCACGGTTTTTCATGTCGGTGAAGCGATTCAGGCCGTATCGGCTTAGGCTTGCGATAAAATAACGGCGTGAGCACTACGATGGATTTGCCCGAAGACGCGGTATCGCTCTCCGGCGAAGCGGAAATGGCCGTTTCCGATCCCGAAGGCCCTCTGGCGATCGAAGCCGTTGCGGCCGAACGCGATGCGTTGGCGCGCGAGAAAACCGAGCTGCAAGATATGCTGCTGCGTGGAAAAGCCGATTATGACAACATGCGGCGGCGCTACGAGAAGGAGCGGCTTGAGCAATCGGAGTACGGCGCGATGGACGCCGTGAAGGCCTATTTGCCGGTACTCGACGACTTCGAACGGGCATTGGCCGCGGAGTGCGCGGACAAGGAGTACGCGCGCGGCATGGAGCTGATTTACCAGCGGACCGTCGATGTCTTGAAGAAGCTGGGCCTGGAGCCAATGTCGACCGAAGGCGTCACGTTCGACCCGCACGTGCATCACGCGATTGAGATGGTCTCCGGCACCGACGCCGAGGATCAGGCGGTTCTTGGCGAGTTTCAACGCGGCTACCACTTCAAGAGCCGGCTGCTGAGGCCGGCGCTGGTGAAAGTGGCTGTCCGGTGAGCAAACGGGATTACTATGAGGTCCTCGGGGTCGGGAAAACCGCCGACGAGAGCGCGTTGAAGGCGGCGTACCGCAAGCTGGCGTTGCAGTATCATCCGGATCGCAATCCGGGGGACGCTGCGGCCGAAGAGAAGTTCAAGGAGGCCGCCGAGGCCTACGCCGTATTGAGCGACGCGCAGAAGCGCGGGGCCTACGACCGGTTTGGCCATCAAGGCGTTCAGAGCGCCGGGGGCGCGCAGAACTTCGACCCCGAGGCGTTCGGGGATTTCGGCGACATTCTTGGCGATCTGTTTGGTTTCGGTGACATGTTCGGCCGGCGCGGCGGCGGAGGCGGCGGGCGCAATCGCGCGCGGAGGGGCGAGGACGTTCGCTACGATCTGGAGATTTCGCTGGAAGACACGATTCGCGGAATGAGCGCGGAGATCCAGATTCCGCGTATGGACCGGTGCCACTTTTGCAACGGTACGGGCGGCGAGGGCAAGGACGGGCTGACGCAGTGCGTGACCTGCAAGGGCCGCGGTGAAGTGCTGTTGCAACAGGGGTTCCTATCGATTCGCCAGACGTGCCGGACGTGCGGTGGACGCGGGCAACTGGTGCGAAAGGCCTGCACGAAATGCCACGGCGAGGGCGTGCTTCGATCCGAGAAGAAGCTGCGCGTGAACGTCCCGGCCGGTGTGGCCGACGGCACAAGGCTGCGGCTGAACGGAGAGGGCATGGCGGGCGCCAATGGCGGCCCGGCCGGAGACCTGTTCGTCGTGTTGAACGTTACCGAACATCCGGTGTTCGACCGCAAGGAGAGCGACCTGCATTGCACGATTCGCGTGAACGTGGCGCAGGCGGCACTTGGCACGGATGTGGATATTCTGAGCTTCGATGGTTTGGAGAACGTGCGCATTCCGGAAGGAACGCAACACGGAGACCAGGTGCGGGTGCGGGGCAAGGGCGTGCCGTTCTTGAACTCGAGCGGCCGCGGCGACTTGATCGTCAACGTGGACGTTCGGACGCCGATGAAACTGACGCGAGAGCAGAAGAAGCTTTTCGAACAGTTGCGCGAGACGCTGCCCACCGAGAGCGAACCGCAAGAGCGCGGAATTCTGGATAAAGTAAAAGACTTCTTCGTGTAGTAAACTAGTCGAAGAGGCCGTTTTTTCGCGTTGCGGTGAGGTGCGAGAGTGGTTGAATCGGGCGGTCTCGAAAACCGTTGAACCTTTACGGGTTCCGTGGGTTCGAATCCCACCCTCACCGCCATTATCGATTCACACCTGTTCAAATGAACGGTGCTGTCCGTCGTCAGACAAAGACCGGCCCCTGAATTCTCTCTTGCCTGCGACGGTGTATTTGGGGCCCTGCTTCGAGACGTCGCGCGACTGAAGCTGCAGATGCCGAACCTGGAACCGCTGACGGCGCCTAAGCGGAAGGCCATGTCCACTTTAGCTGCCTAAGTCCGATCGGTGCGACTTTCGGGTTGACATTCTACCCAAGACCGGCCATACTCGGGTAGAATGTCAACCCGAGTACCGCTCCTGCAAGGCACGCTCGACCTCCTGATTCTGAAGATTCTGATTTTCGGCGAGCAACACGGCCAGGGGATTGCGAGAGCCATCCAGGCGGAGAGCGGTGAGGTACTTCTGGTGGATCACGGCTCGCTGTATCCGGCATTGCAACGGTTGGAGGATCGCGGCTGGGTGCAGGCGAAGTGGGGCGTGAGCGAAAACAACCGCAAGGCGCGGTTTTACACGCTGACGGCTGCGGGACGGCAGCAGCTTCACCACGAGGCGTCGGAGTGGGAAAAGATGACGGCGGCTATTGGCCGTGTGTTGGCGGCGCAGGCGAAGGAGAACTAATCATGCGGTCGAGCGAGGACTTCGACGACGAGATTCGCGCGCACATCGAGTTGGAGACGGATCGCCTGATCGCCGATGGAATACCAGCGGCCGAAGCCGCGGCGCGGGCGAAGCAAGCGTTCGGGAACGTGACGTCTGTCCGCGAGCAATTCCACGAATCACAGCGATGGATTTGGCTTTCGCAACTCCGGCGCGATATCCTCTTTGCACTTCGGTCCATGCGGAAGCAACCAATCTCGGCGATAGCGGTGGTTGGCACTTTTGCCCTGGGCATTGGCGCGACCAGCGCAATTGTTTCGGTTATCGACACGGTGTTGCTGCGGCCGGCTCCCTATCCGAATGGCGAGCGCCTGATTGCGGTCGCTGAAACGCGATCCGTTGGCGCACCCGGCACCACCGTGGCCTCCATCAAACTGGAGGAGTGGAACCGCGCCTCGAAGACCATTCAAGGCGCGGCCGGCTACTACACGGAGCCGCAATCCGACACAACGGGTGCACTGCCGGAGAAGGTGACTTGGGCCTTGGTGACACCAGGCTTCTTCCGTGTGCTCGGAGTGCGTCCGGAGTGGGGCCGTGATTTCACCAGTGACGAGGAGCAGCCCAAGGGCCCCAGCGCAGTAATTATTTCGCATGCTCTTTGGGTACGTCATTTTGGTGCGGCAATCGCGCCGGCGGGCAAGACCATTCGCCTGGGCCGCGCGGCGTACTCCGTGGTGGGCGTGCTCTCGCCTACGTATATCCCGCCCGAGGCAGGCGTCGATGTTTGGTGCCCCGTGCAGTTCGACGGGGCGTTGCGCGCGAATCGTGAGGCGCGGTTCTTTTCCAGCTTCGCCCGGCTGAAGCCAGGTGTAAGCCGGCAGGGAGCGGAGATCGAATTGCGTGGCGTGTTCCAGCAGAATGCCGATACGCGTTTCGATAAGGGCTGGACCGTGACGACGGGTCCGCTGTTGGAGGCGAAGGTTGCGGGCGTGCGGCGGACGCTCTGGGTACTAGGCGGGGCCGTGGGACTGCTGTTGCTGATTGCGTGTGCAAATGTGGCCAGCCTGCTGATCGCGCGAGGACGCAGCCGGCAGCACGAGATCGCCATGCGGGTGTCGCTCGGCGCATCGCGTGCTCAAGTGGTGCGGCAACTGCTGACCGAATCCGCTACGCTCGCGGTGGCGGGTGCTTTGGCCGGACTCGTGTTGGCATGGGCCGGAATTCGCTATTTCCAGGGAGTGGCAGTTTCTTTGCCGCGCGTGGAAGAGATCCGGCTCGATCTTCGCATCCTGTGCTTCACGGCTGGGCTAGCGATCTTGACAGGGATTCTGAGCGGACTGTTTCCGGCATTGCCGCTGGCTCGACGGGGTGAGCGATTGCTGGCCGAGGGCGGCCGTGGGCAGATTGACGGTGGTAGTGCGCGGACGCAAAGCTTGATCGCAACGGCACAGATGGCTTTGACGTTGGTTCTGCTGGTAGGCGCCGGGTTGATGATCCGGACGTTAAACAACATTCGGCGGGCCGATGCCGGGTTCACGGCTACGGGCGTTTGGAGCCTGCGCGTGAGCGCGAGCTGGGGAGAGACCAACGATATGCCGCGTGTGGCGCGCCGGTTACAAACGACGCTGGACGCTTTAGAGTCTGTGCCGGGCGTGGACGCTGCGGCGTTGAGTACGCTTCTGCCCGGTGCTCAGACGATCGCGCCGTCCCGGTACCGGTTGACTGGGCGGAGCGAGGCCGTTACAGCCATCAGCTATGCCGTGAGCCGCCGCTACTTCGATACTCTTCGGATCCCGGTTTTGGAAGGGAGCACTTGCGCCGAAGGCAAGTCGACGGCGTTGGTGAATAGTAGCTTTGCGCGCCGATACCTCGCACCCGGCGCGAGTGCCGTTGGCCAGACGCTTGCCGGAGAGTTTGGACAAAACCCCGAGATTAGCGGCGTCGTGGCGGATATACGGGATCAGAACGTGGCGCGAGATCCTGAGCCGGTGGTTTACACGTGCGGCGTTCCCGGATACTTTCCCGATCCTCATTACTTGGTGCGGTCCGAGACTGTGACTCCGCTGATGCTTCGTGCCCGGTTACGAGAGCTAATGCCGGTGCGTTCGGTGTTCAACGTGCAGCGGCTCGGCGATCACATTGAGGGCACCTCGCAAGAGCGGCGCGTACAGACGCTCCTGCTGATCGCCTTTGCCGGAACAGCGTTGCTGTTGGCGGCTATTGGGGTGTTTGGCCTGGTGAGCCAGTTCGTATCTGCCCGGTACCGTGAGTTTGGCCTCCGCGTGGCGTTGGGTGCCACGCGGAGGGATATTCTCTGGCGGACCATTCGCCAGGCCGCTTGGGTGCTCGGTGGTGGCGCGGTTGCTGGACTGGTGTTGTCGATGGGTCTGACTCGCCTGCTGGCGGCGTCTTTGTATGGTGTCGGTGTGACGGACGGGCTTGCCTTTGGGGCGAGCTTGCTGCTCTTGTCGGGCGTTACATTGTTGGCCGCCGTTCTTCCCGCGCGACGGGCGGCGGCTGTTGATCCGATGGTGGCGTTGCGCAGCGATTAGGAACAAGGGATTGTAAAGGCCTGCGTCGAGCCCATGGGAAGGTAGTTCGCGGCGCACTCGCCCTCGCCGTTGAGTACTCGCGCTCTCCGGACGCCACCTTCACGCTCGCAAAGCAGGCACCAACATCGCCGCCGTTTTCGAGAAATCCCGCTGATAACCGCTACGCCAGTCGCTTCGTCGAAAGGGTTCCGCACACAGCGCCGGTGGAAGCCACTGGCTTCAAACGCGTCGAGCAACATGGCGAACGTGCCTGTGCGCTATGCCTGGCGGGACAGAATGGGAAACAACGGCACCTACAGCCCAATTCGGCGTGGGCAATTTGGACAATGCCGGATGGCAAATAGAGCAAAGAAGAATCAACAGCTTACAGGCATTTAAGTCGACCGGAAGCGACGAATCCTCCCGGCAAAGCCAGTGTGTTTTCGACATTCTCCACAAAGACGTTGCATTCCGTCGTCAGGCGAGGACCGGCCCGAACTCTTTTTGTGCTTGCGAGGCCGGCACTCGGAAGACCTGGAGTTGGAGCCCAGCCTTCTGTGTAATAGTATTGCGTTGGAGCATCGAGAGTGACCGAAGATCCCCGGAACAGATGTGCCGCCGAGATCGACGTGGCCCGCGAGTTTCCGGAGCTGCACACTTCATTTGCAAGGCATCCGCTTAGCCGTCCAGGGTCAGATGAGGCGTGGAAACGGACGCTCCGGGTCGCGAGGAACTCTGCACCGATTCTCGCGGACCTTCGCGAACGAGGGCTCAATCTTGTAAGGCTAGACGAGTACACGCCTCCAGGAACAGACCGGGAGCCCTTGTATCGGGCGGTGATCGATTTGTTGCCTAGGCTCCAGGATCCGCTGACTCTATATGAATGTCTCAGCCGGCTGACTGAGCCTGGAGCACGGTCCCTCGTGAAGAAACAGCGCGAGCTGTTATTGAACTTGGCAAGACAATGGAACCAAAACCAAGAACCTTCCGGGATTGATCACGAGCCCATGCTGTCCGCTCTTTCGAGATGTCTTATGAAAGCCGTGCTTGAACGGGACGTTCCGGAAGTCGTCGAGTGGGCAAGGGATCGCCGGCTTCCCTGGGGCGCGCGAGCGAACTACGTTTTCGATCTGCATCGTTTCGCTAAGAAGCCGGGTCGAGCCCGAGATACGCTTATCGAACTTCTTGCGGACGGTGACGTTGGGAATTCAGCAGTTTGGGCACTTGCGGGAGCATTGAAGGACGAAGTCTTGCCCCTCCTACTCGACCTACGGGTTTCGAGCCCGCATGCGCCAGTCAGAGCTGCCGCCAAGACCGCGGTAAGAAAACTGGAGGCCCGGTCCAGTAAGACAACCTTGCCCCAAGGGGACCCTGCGATGCTCCCACTCGGGTATGGTTCGACAAGCATCGAAATTGACGCCGGCCGCTTTCCCGAACTGCTCTCGTCGCTCGAGCGAGCGATGGAGTGCAAGCTTCAGCCAGGTATTGGCCAGCAACTCGCGCTGTCCGCCGCTCAGGTAAGGCGCAGGCACCGGAGATTCCACACGGTGCAAAGCGTCTTCGAGAATGGAGCTACCCGTGAAATTGGATTCGGGCTACGTGGCGAGGACGAGGACGTAATCGTTGTGGAAGTGTACTCCGACCAGGAATTCCTCCGGGCTGTCCGAATGGGACTCGAGCAGATGCTTGACAATGACACCGCGTAGCGGCTAGCGACGTTCGCCTGAGCGCGATGACGGGAATCCTCGCCGCTTCCGCACTGCCATGTACGCTGGCGCTGGGAGGTCTCTGCACGATACCGGTCCTGACGTCTTTGTCTGCCTCGGCGGTTGCTGCCGCGAACAGAGCACTCACCAACTTCATCCGCCCTCGTTTCCGGGAGGCTGGCCGGTTATGAAATCGAACCGCCTTGGCCGGATACAACCCGCTCTCTTTCCTGAAGTGCCTGGACGAGCACAGTAGTTCATATGAAACAAAAAAGCCCCGGGGCGTGGGGACGTCCCGGGGCAGCAGATGTAGGAGCCTCGCTTCTCCTTGCCGCGTTTTGAAGTTATGCCCGGCCTTTTTCGACCTGCAGGTTGTTGGTGACCGAGAAGACCCCGAATACACCGTTCGCCATCAGGTTTGCGATGTTTCGGTCCATCTCGTTGGCGACCACGCCTTCCAAGGTCACATTGCCGTTCTTCACGACGATGCGGATGGATGGGTTGGCGCCGAGCGCGTAGCGGTTCAGCGCGGTGACGCCGTATACCGCTCGGGCTACTGCCAGCCGGACCCGGTCGTCATACGGAGAGAGGGGCAGAACCTCAATTTCGTTGACCACCTTGGTGACGCCTTCCAGGCGCTTCACGCGGTTGGCTGCATCCGACTTCAGCGTTGGACGGATCACCTGACCGTACAGGTAGATCGTCTCGCCGTCGATGCGGTACGAGAGATTATCGAAGATCGATAGGAAGGGCATGGTCAGCAGCTCGGTACGAACTTTCTTGACGATGCGTTCTTCTGGGATGTTATTCGCGGCGAAGGATGGCAGCAGGGTCGCTCCGGCAACCACCAGCTTCAGGATTGTGTTGTTCAGTGTGCGTTTCATTTTCGCCTCCTGCCCATAAGACGCGGAAACGCACGCTGCGGATTTCAAGGAAGATCGTCATTTACAAAACTTTGACAATCTCCTCACGAACGCCTCTATTCGCAGGCCGCAGGCACGGCCGCTGGCTCGGCAACAGGCACGGCCGCGGTCAGCTTGTTGAGAGCGCGCGGGACTGAGTCCACTGGCGGGGGTGGCAGCATCGCGTCGCCGGTCGACGCTCCTAGTTCGTGGAAGCGCCGTGCCGAAGGCATTACGCCGTTCTCGAAAGTACCCACCGTTTTGTTGAACGCTGCGGTTGTGCGGGCCAAGCCGCGCTGCACGTCAGTAAAATTTTCGGCCAGCGCGCGGATGCGGTCATAGAGAGTCCTACCCAGGTCGCGCAGTTCGCGGGCGTTTTCGGAGACCTTCTCCTGCTTCCAGCCCCAGGCGACCGCTTTCAGCAGCGCCACCAGCGTCGCCGGTGTCGAAAGAATCACGCGGCGCTCCACGCCGTACTCCAGCAGCGTCGAGTCCTGTTCCAATGCCGCCCCAAAGTAGGCTTCGCTCGGAAGAAAGGCGATGACGAACTCAGGGCTATGCGCGAACTGATCCCAGTACGACTTACCGCTCAATTCCGTAATGTGCGCGCGGACGCGCTCGGCGTGCGCCTTCAGCTTCTCGCCGCGAGTCTCGTCGGTGGCCGACTCGCAGGCCTCGGTGTACATGGCGAGAGAGGACTTGGCGTCGACGACGATGTGACGGCCCCCCGGCAACTGCACGATCATGTCCGGGTGGCCGGAGTCTGGCTCGGCGAAGACACAGTACTGGTCCATGCCGGAAGCCTCCACCACGCGGCGCAGTTGCAACTCGCCCCAGTTTCCTCGGGCCGAAGGCAGTCGCAGAGACTGCTTGAGCTGAGCGGTCTCCTCGTGCAGGCTGGTCTGCGCCCGCAGCAGCGATTCCACCTGTTGCGCCAGAGCGCCCAGGGAGGTTGTCCGCTCCGCCTCCAACTCGGCGATGCGTGCGCTCACCCGGTCTAGCGAATCCTTCACACCATCCAGCGCTGGCGCCGATGTCTCGCCAGCCGCCTCCAGCGGCCGGATCTTCGAGAGCGCCTCGCCTGCCATGGAGAGGAACGATTCCTGGCTGGCTTTTACGGTTTCCGCCGTCGAGTTCTGGATCGTCTCGGCGAGCTTGTCCTGTGTAAGCTGCATGGCCACGATTTTTTCGGCTGCGGCCTTTCTGGACTCCTCCAAGCGCGCCGTCAAGTCCGCCACTCCGCCATGCAATCGGTTAAGTTCCAGTGCCTGCTCCTCCGCCTTCTTACTTTGGGCGGCGAGCTCCGCTTCGTATTTCGGCAGCAGGCCCAGCTTCGCTTCGGCCATCGTCCGGCGGTCGGTTTCGGCCTTGAGTTCACTCTCCAGCCGGGCGACGGCCGTCGCGGCCAGCTCGGCTTTCTGTTTCGCCTCGTTGTAGAGGTTCTCCTTGGCGGCCAGGCGTTCGTTAGCCGTTGCGATTTCGGCTGCCGACTCGGAGCGTCCTTTTTCGTAGGAAACCTGCGTTCGCAGGCGCATGGCTATATAGCCCGCCGCACAGCCAACCCAAAACGACGCGAAAAGAATGAGAGCTAATCCAAATTGTTCCATAAATTTGCCGGTTGTAGCGATTGTACGGACAGATGTGGCGTCTGAGCATTAGCAATTACCGTCGAACCGTATGGGAATGCCACTGACTTCGTACTAAGGGGAACCTTAGATCGTGGCATCCTGTTATGCATGAATCGCGCGTTGTTCTGCCTCCTTTCCCTCGCAGTCCTGCCGGCGCAATCCACGTATAAGCGCGCTCCGGAAAACATCCGCCGTATCCTGTCCTCACCGGCGACACCCGCTGTGTCGATCAGTCCGGCGAAATCGCACATGCTGCTTTTAGAGCCGGACCGGTATCCACCGATCGCCGAGCTCGCCCAGCCGATGTTGCGGCTCGCCGGGTCTCGAATCAACCCGCGCAACAATGGTCCGCGGGTCATCCTGGCCTACCGCGCGGCGCGGCTAGTGAATCTAACAACCCTGGCGCAGACTCCCCTGGCGGTTCCGGCTGGCGCCAAGCTCGGTAGGGCAAATTGGAGCCCGAATGGCGCCTCGATCGCATTCCTTACTTACTTTGAAGACCGGATTGGCGTTCTTCTAGTGGACGCGGCATCGGGCCGTACCCAGCCTGTGGCAGGCGCTCAAATCAACGCGGCATTTGGCGATGCCATCGACTGGCTGGCCGATAGCCGCCATCTGTTACTGCAACTGGTTCCCGCTAGCCGCGGCCCGGAGCCGAAAGCTTCAGCCGTCCCTGGTGGGCCCGATATTCAGGAGACCGCTGGCAAGGCGTCGCCGGCGCCGACCTATCAGGACCTGCTGAAGTCCGAGCACGACGAGAAGCTGTTCGATTACTACGCGACCTCGCAGGCGGCGCTGGTGGACACGGCGACGGGTAAGGTTCAAACGCTTTCGAAGCCTGCGATCTTCGAATCTCTTTCGGTTTCCCCGGATGGCAAGTATGTGCTGGCCCAGGTGGTTCGCCGGCCGTATTCGTGGGTGCTGCCCGCCGCGCGCTTTCCGCTCGAGATTCAGATCTGGACGCGCGAAGGGAAGCTGTTGAAAACCCTAGCCTCGCTTCCATTGGCGGACCGAATTCCGCTGGAAGGTGTGCGCACAGGGCCAAGGAGCTTGGCGTGGATTCCCGCCCGGCCCGCGACGCTGAGTTGGTGGGAAGCGCTGGACGGCGGCAATCCGCGCGAGAAAGCGCCATACCGGGACCGGCTGGCCGCTTCGGCCGCTCCGTTCGATTCCACTCAGGAGATTACGAAGCTGGAAGAGCGGCGGTCGTCGGCCAGCTTCCTTTCCGATGGGCGGCTCTGGGTTTCGGACTACGACCGCCGGACCCGCCGGACGCGCCAGTACATCCTCGGCCAGAACGGCGAGCTGGTGGAGCTGCTGTCGCGCAACCGGGACGACAAGTACCGGGATCCGGGCACGCCGCAGGGGACCGTCTCCGGCGACGACCGGCGCGTGATCGACGTCGCAGGCGACCAGATCCTGCTGGCGGGCGATGGCGCGTCGCCCTCGGGCGACCATCCGTTTCTCGACCGCTTTCACCTGGGGACGAAGCAGAAATCGCGGCTTTTTCAGTCCGAGAACGGATACTATGAGACCGTAGTGGGCGCCCTGAATCCCGAGGGCACGCGCCTGATCACGCGGCGCGAATCAACCACAGAGCCGCCGAATTACTACCTGTTCGATAAAGGCAAGCGAACCGCGATCACCCGGTTCACCGATCCGGCGCCCGAGCTTCGCCAAGTCACCAAAAGGCTGGTCAGCTACAAACGCGCCGATGGCGTCTCGTTGAAGTTCACTCTCTACTTGCCGCCCAACTACAAGGAGGGCACCCGCCTGCCCACCGTGGTTTGGGCCTACCCCAAAGACTATGCGGATGCCGATACAGCGGGGCAGGTAAGCGGTTCGCAAGACCGGTTTGTCATGCCATCCGGCGCTTCCCACTTTTTCTACCTGCTGGCCGGGTATGCAATTCTCGACGACGCTTCGCTGCCGGTTGTGGGAGATTCGGAGAGCTTTAACGACACCTATCTGGACCAGCTCGTGGCGGGTGCCCGAGCGGCGATCGAAAAGGCGGTGGAACTGGGAGTCACCGACCCTCGCCGCGTAGGCGTTGGCGGCCACAGCTATGGCGGATTCATGACGGCGAACCTGCTGGCCCATTCCGATCTTTTCGCCGCCGGGGTGGCCCGCAGCGGCGCCTATAACCGCACCCTGACGCCTTTCGGCTTTCAGTCCGAGCGGCGGACGCTGTGGGAGAAGCCGGACACCTACCTGCGCATGTCTCCGTTCCTGAGCGCGCACAAGATCAACGAGCCGATTCTGCTGATCCACGGCCAGGCGGACAACAACACGGGCACCTTCCCCATTCAATCGGAGCGGATGTACACCGCGGTTCGGGGCAACGGCGGCACGGTGCGGCTGGTGATGCTGCCGCACGAGTCGCATGGGTACGCAGCCCGCGAATCGGTCGAACACACGCTGGCCGAGATGATCGAGTGGTTCGACAAGCACGTCAAGAATCGTGACCGGTAGGATTCGCTGGCAGTCCGCGCGTTCGATCCTCTCACCGGTCTCGGGGTTTCTGCGCGAGGCGGGCTTTACGCATTCGCTGACGCCCTCGCGGAACTGCACTTTTGGGTGCACCTACTGTTACGTGCCCACAATGCGCGTCCACGGCGGACTGAAACGTGAGGATTGGGAGCACTGGGGCCAGTTCACAACCTTCAAGGAGAACGCGGCGGCGCTGCTGGCGAAGGAGTTGCGCCCGGACATGGCGATTTACTGCTCGCCGTTGACCGATCCGTATCAGCCCGCTGAGGCGGAGGTGCGAATGATGCCCGTGCTGCTCGAAGCAGTGCATGCCAGGCCGCCGCGGCGATTCGTGATTCAGACCCGCGGCACGCTTGTGCTGCGCGATATCGAGTTGCTTCGGCACCCGTCGATCCGCGTCAGCTTCTCGATAACCACGGACGACGACACAATTCGCCGCCGGTTTGAGCCTCATTGCGCACCTGTGGCCGAACGGGTGGCCGCGCTTTCGGCGCTGAGCGCCGCCGGCATAGCGGCCTTCGCCACGCTGGCGCCTCTGTTGCCCTGCGATCCCGAGGCGCTCACCAGCCTTGCGGTCCGTGCGACGCCGAACGCGCTGGTCGGTGACCCGCTGCACGTTCGCGCCGTCAAGCCGGGCGGCGCCACCACGCGGCCAGGCGCGTTCCGAATCCTCGATCATCACCGGCAGTCCGAGTATGCTGATCCCGCCTGGCAGGCCGGGCTGATTGAGCGCTTGCGGGCCGCCGCCGCGCGCCATGGCCGCCGCTTCGGCGTTGGACCGGAGGCGTTCGGTTGGTTGGCGGAGTAATCGGCTACGCTGTAAGGGCATGAATCTACTCTCCTCCTCGCTCGCCCGCACCGAGGTTCACACGTTGCTGAAGCGGCTGGGGCTTCGAGACTCCCAGTCCGGCGTATTTCACGAAGAGTGGGCGCGGCCGGCCGGCGAGGAGATCGAGGTCATCAGTCCCGCCGACGGCCAGTTGCTCGGCGCGGTTACGCTGGGCGCCGAGGAGGATTACGACGACGCGGCCTACGTGGCCCAAAAAGTGTTTCCCAAGTGGCGCGATACGCCGGCGCCAAAGCGCGGCCAGATCATCCGGGAGATCGGCGACGGGCTGCGTTTGGCCAAGGACGACCTTGGGACCCTCGTGTCGTTAGAGGCCGGAAAGATTCTGGCCGAAGGCAAGGGCGAGGTGCAGGAGATGATCGACATCGCCGACTTCGTTGTTGGGCTTTCGCGCCAGCTCTACGGTCTGACCATGCACAGCGAACGGCCTGGCCACCGGATGTACGAGCAGTGGCACCCGCTGGGGCCGATCGGCTGTATCACCGCGTTCAACTTCCCCGTAGCGGTCTGGAGCTGGAATGCGCTGGTGGCGGCGGTCTGCGGGGATTGCGTGATCTGGAAGCCTTCCGAGAAGACGCCTCTGACCTCGATTGCGGTGCAGCATATCGTCAATCGCGTGATGGAGCGCCACGGCCTGCTGGGTGTTTTCACCCTCGCCAACGGCCGCGGCTCCACGGTAGGCGAGCGAATGATCTCGGACCGGCGGTTGCCGCTGATCTCGGCCACCGGCTCGACGCACATGGGCCGGCGCGTGGCGGAGGTGGTGGGCGAACGGCTGGGCCGGACTTTGCTCGAGCTAGGCGGCAACAACGCGATGATCATCACCGAGGACGCCGATCCCAAGCTGGCGATCCGGGCGCTGCTGTTCGGCGCCGCGGGCACGGCCGGACAGCGCTGCACGACCATCCGGCGGGTGCTGCTGCACAAGGACATCAAGGCCGAGTTTGTGGAGTACATCCAGCGCGCCTGGACTCAACTGCGGATTGGCCATCCTTTGGACCCTCAGACACTTTGCGGGCCGTTGATCGACAGCGGGGCGATTGAGCAGATGCAGCAAGGATTGGCCGACGCGCGGGCGCAGGGCGGCGAAGTCATCTTCGGCGGCGAGGCCGTGGAACTGGACTATGAAGGCAAGCCGCTGTTGGGTGGTTGCTACCGCCGGCCCGCCCTGGTGCTGGCCAACTCGTCGATTCCCATCACCAAGGTCGAAGTGTTCGCGCCGATTTTGTACATTCTGGAGTACGAGGATCTGGACGACGCGATTCGCCAGCAGAACGGGGTTCCGCAGGGACTTTCGAGTGCGATTTTCACCGCCAGTCTGCGTTCGGCCGAGACGTTTTTGAGTCACCGGGGCAGCGATTGCGGTATCGCCAACGTGAACATCGGGACGAGCGGCGCCGAGATTGGCGGTGCGTTCGGAGGCGAAAAAGACACCGGCGGGGGCAGGGAATCGGGCTCAGATTCGTGGAAGGCCTATATGAGAAGGCAAACAGTGACGATAAATTGGTCGGGCGACCTGCCTCTGGCGCAAGGTATCCAGTTTGACCTATGATCTAGGGGTCGTATCGGTAACGAATGCATAAATACGTGATTTGCGGGCCCCAGGGCTCGGGCAAGGGAACGCAGAGCGAGCTGCTATGCCGCGACAATGATTTTGTCCACATCTCGATCGGTGAGATGTTTCGTTGGAACGTCCGCCAGCACACCAAGCTGGCGGCGCGGATCCGGCGAATTACCGATGCGGGCATGCTGGTGCCGGACGAGATCGTGGAGAAAGTGGTGCGAGACCGGTTGGACCAGCATGATTGGAACTACGGGTTTGTACTTGACGGCTTTCCCCGCACCAGGTCGCAAGCCGAGTATCTTTTTGAGAACTGGAACCTGGACCACGTCATCTATCTGCACCTGACCGACGAGGTGGTATTCGAGCGTGTGATGCACCGGGCCCGCATGGGCCAAGGCAGCGGTTTCACAAAGCGGGCGGACGACAATCCGGATGCGCTCAAGATCCGCCTCCGCGAGTACCATGAGAAGACTCAACCGCTACTCGACCTGTACGAAAAAATGGGGATGCTGATTACGATCGACGCCAATCGCAGCATCTCCACCATCTACGACGACATTCGTGCCCGCTTGAGTTTGCCCGAGCCGAAACTGGCTAGTTCGCCCTAACCGCGAGAGAGTACTCGCGGAGGATTTGGCCATTCTGGCGGATACGCACCCAATAAATGCCGGCGTCCAGTCCGCGTGCCAATTCGAGGGTGGATTCCGTGGCGCCGAGTTCGATTCGGGCCGTGGCCTGCGTGGCGCCTTCCGAACTCACGACGCTCGCTTCGGCGGGTCCGGCGGGCAACCCATCGGTCTGCAAGGTCAGCCGGACCGGCATCGAAGGAACGACTTTTCCCGCTTCGCCTCCGCGATAAGCCGCTAGCGTCGTAGACTGCCACGCCAGCGGTTCGCTCCCCTTCCATGGCTGCCAGGCGACGATAGCGAGGGCCGCGGCCGCCAGCGCCCCCAAGACCGGAACCGGGATGAGTATCCAGTCCGGGCGGAACCACGCTCTCCAGGCCGGTTCACGATGGAGTTCCGGCTCCAGCGTTTTCAACGCGCTCCGGACGCTGACAAGAAAGCCATCTGCCTCCGACAGGCGGCGCTGACAGCGTTCACACACCAGCAAATGCTCCTCGAAATCGGCCAGGTGGGGTTCCGCCAACCGGCCCATTGTGTACTTCTCGATCTGCTCTTCGGTTGGATGATTGGCCGTTCGCATCTCGCGCATGAGTTCCTCGATCGTAGCTCGTTCAAATTCTGAATTCATGTGGGCAATCCTTCGCCTCTTCTAAAATAGTGTCAGGCACCCGTACTTTTTCTCATTTTATTGTGAGCATTTGTGTTCATCGAAGCGAGTTTCTGACGGCCTAGTTCTCCTAACCTGGCCTTGGCTCTAGACTTAGCGAGCCGGAACTGCGTGTCGGATAGCCCCAGGTCCCGGCAAATTTGCTCCGGCGGCTGCTCGTAAAGATAGAAACGAGTAAGAATTTCCCGGTCCCGGGCAGAGATCTGCCGGAGGATCTGCTCCATGAACTTGATCTGCTGACCGAGCAGCGTGTCCCGCTCCGGATCGATCCGTTCGTCGGGAACGAACGAACCTTCGTCGATACCGGTATGTTCTTTGCGCTCTTCGACCATCTTGTCTATATGTGCGGCCACCATACGCCGGACTACCGTGCGCACAAAACCCATCAGTCGCTCCGGCTCGCGAAGTTCGCCGCGCTGGATGGCGTGGATGACGATCAGGAACGCGTCGTGAATCGTGTCGTCCAGGTCCTGCGGACCCAGTTGGCGGGCCAGGAAGAATCGCACGCCCTTCCCAAATGTGTCGTAGAGCTGCTCCATCGCGTCCGAACTGCCGGACTGGATGCTGGCGACCAGCGCCGCCATGCGCGCGTGGTTCGCTTCTCTTTCGGCCGCCGGAGGCGCGCCGTCGATAAAGTCTTCTGGAGTTGTCAACATTGTGGGGAGGTTACCTTCTAGCCAACAGGAAATGAGCGGCCCAGTAGTCTGGCTTCGCGCGAGCGCCGCCCTCGCGTAAGCAGGCGAGTTGCGCCGATCGCAAAGCCAGGCCCGCGTCGCGGCGGGCTCCCGGATTGCGGGCCATCTCACCGTGTAATTTGCCGTAGAAAAATGAGCTGTCCTCGCGAATCGGCCAAAGCGTGGAGATCACCTGGCGCGAACCGGCCGACAGCCACGCGCGGGTCAGGCCGATCCATCCGGCGCCACGCGCCGCCTCCGAGCCCGCCGAGTGGCATGCGCTCATGATGACCAGGCTTGCCTGGCAGCGGATCGAACCGATGTCCTCGGCGGTGAGCAGACCTGGCGAGCCATCCGCCCGCAGAGACAGCGCCAGGCGGGGTCTGGCCCCTTCACCGGCCGGTGCCGCCGTGTGCGTGCCGATATGGACGATTTCCGGATTCCCGTTCCGCAGCAAAGCCAGCATAGTTTCGGCGTTACAATCCGCCCCGCTGCGGACTTCCGCTTCAAACCCGGCGCCGCGCCAAGCCCTCGCGGCGGTGTCGGCTTCGACGCGCGTGGCGGGCAGGCGCGGCAATTGATAGGCCCAATGCGCGCTTGGGGCCAGGCTCCCGGCACGGCTGATCCGCCGTTCGTCGGCGAAGTTGAAAATGGGATCGGCAAAGCCGAGGAAGCGCGCGGAGGCGCGAGGCTTGTCCGCGGCACCCCAGGTGTTCGGGATCAGGCGCGTGCGAACCCGCTCCACAAGATACTGTTCCGGAGTGATACGCAACGCGGCGTAGGGAATGAGCGATAGCGTCTCGTCGGCGACGATGTCCCAGGAGGGAAATTGCAACGCAAATTCGCGCAAGGGTCCCAACAGCGCGTCGAACAATTGACGGCCCGCCGCGTCCGCCGCTGGCTCTCCGGCGGCAACGGCCTGCCGAAATGTTGCCGCTAACTGGAGCAACTCCCGTCTGGGTGCGATGGCTGCGGTGCGGAGGCCACCGGCCGACCAGAGCCAAACCAGCGATCCCTCTTCGTGCGACCAGAATGACAGCACAGCCTCGCCCGGGCCGGGCTCCAGCCACTCGACGTCTGCCGCCGGCCTCTGGCCCGGGGCAGATGATTCGTTCTCGAGGATTGCGGCCCGCACGCTGGCCAACTGAACTCTGGCGCCGGTGTTGCCGCCAAGCCAAGCCTCTTCCAACCTTCGTGCGGTCTCCAGCAGCGGCTCGGAAGAAGCGGTGCGCCGAGGGTCCCGAAGGCTCCAGGCGCGGTGGTTTTGCAGCGCCGCGAACATCTCGGCGCCCAGCGCCCGGCTCTCTCGTTTTCGCCAGCGGCGCGCTGCCACACGAAGGTAGCCGTCGAAGGTGTGATTCAAACTGAGCTCGGCGGCGAGCCGGATTCGATCGGACTCCGGCACCTGCTCTCGCCACCGCCGCGCGCTCTCGAGCGCCGCGCGGAATGCAGTGAGAGCCTCTTCTTCGTGGCCCTCGGCCTCGAATAGAAGCGCGTCCTCAGTGAGGCGGGCCCATTCTATGGATGGCCCGGACTGACCGGCCGCCGCCCGATTGTGCCAGAAGCGAGCTTCGGCGATGCGTCCCCTCTCCCGGAATACGGCCGCCAGGAGGTTTTCGGTTTGCGGAATGCGGCGGTCTTTTCCAAGGACTCGAGCACGCCAGGCGCGGATCAGAAACTCTTCGGCGGATTCCAGATCGCCGGCGCGCCGGTGTTCGTGGCCCCACATTTCAAGAACCGCGGCTTGATAGGGCCAGTCGCCCGCGGCGAGTTCTAGTGCCTCGCTGAACATAGTTCTGGCCGAATCGATGCCCCGAATCCGGGCCACCGCCCGGCCGAACAGGATCAGGAATTCGATGCGTTGGCGGTATCCCTGATTGGCCGGCCGCAACGCGCTGCCGCGCATCGCGGCGACATAGGCCGCTTCCGTATCGCCCACCATTCCATAGAGGCTGACCAAATTCCCTTCGACAGACTGGACCGTTGAAATATCGCCCGCCGACTCGGCGGTTTTGCGCGCGCGCAACAGAGCGCGCAGAGCTTCCTGATGTTCGCCCATGGCCAGGATTGCGCCGCCGCGGTCGGCCAGGAACCGCCCAGCGGACGTCAGATCAGCCGCTTGAATGGCTTGCTCAGCGCCACGGCTAAAGATTTCTGCGGCCTGCTTGTAGGCGCCCTTCGCGAAGGCCTGCCGGCCTGCGGTTCGAACAACTAGAATCTCCGCGCTGTTCCAAGTCGCGTCACTCGAGGCAATTGTCGGGTTCGTCCTGCCGCAAGCGGCAAATAAGAGACAAATTCCACCGAGCGTCTTGCCCAAAACCGATCCTCCATCGAGACATATTTGACAGTGGCGGACGCGGTGGCTGGCGTTCCTAGGAGATCTCTGGAACCAGAGAGTACTCCTAGGAATCATACCAGTTTTGTGCGTGAGTGCAACCCTGATGTGGTGTGTTCGTTTGTCTTGCGACTGTATACGCAAGTAGTTGCTTTTATACGGCTTTACAGTGCGGAAATGATGATGATGACAATCGGATCCATCGTTTCCCACTCTTGGCCCTGTCAATTGTTTCGGGCCTGACTCGATGGTACCCATAGGCCTTTCCAGTTTTTTAACGCTGGTTTTGTATAATAATGAAAACAAAAGAAAAATAAATTCGAATTTCCTGTGAATGCGTTTTTCGATCGTGATCTTTTTCGGCGTGCCCTTGCAAGTTATAGATAAGAGGCGATTTATTTCGATCGGGTCCGTGGGGACGTAACCGGACTGCGTGATTCCCCTCGAAAACGGCGTGTTTTCAATTCATTACGAGTTTTTTCGGTAAACTCGCAGGGCCTTGACGCGGCTCGTGTTGGGACTACACTGTAATTTGGAGGAATTGCCATGAAGATCTTGGCGTTGGTTGCCGCCCTGGCGACGGCCGGGTTCGGCCAAGGATGGCCCTCGGTCCGCTGGGAGCCTTTCGTCACCGGCCTGCAGTCGCCGGTCGATATTCAACATTCGGGCGACGGCAGCGGCCGCCTTTACATCGTGGAGCAGCGAGGCCGGATTCGCTTGATCAAAGACGGGGCCCTGGCCGCGGCGCCGGTTCTCGACATTGTGGAGCGCGTTCAATTTCGCGGGGAGATGGGGCTGCTAGGGCTTGCCTTTCCACCCAGGTTCGACGAAAAGCGCTATTTCTACGTGAATTATGTCGACCGTCAGAGGCGCACCATCGTCTCCCGCTTTCGCATGCTTGCGGGGACCGTGGAAGAGGCCGATCCGGCCAGCGAGCAGATTCTGCTGACGATCCCTCAGCCATACGAAAATCATAACGGTGGACAGATCGTCTTCGGGCCCCGCGACGGGTATCTCTATATAGGAATGGGCGACGGCGGTTCGGCCAACGATCCTCAGAAATTCAGCCAGAATCCGAACTCGCTGCTCGGCAAGATGCTCCGAATCGACACCGAGAGCGGTAGCACTCCGTATGCGATTCCCACCAACAATCCGCTGCAGCTCCCGGGCCGGCCCCCGGAGATTTGGGCGGTTGGCGTGCGCAATCCCTGGCGGTTCTCGTTCGATCGCGAAACCGGCGACATGTATATCGGCGATGTCGGCCAGGGGGCCAAGGAGGAGATTTCCTTTCAGCCGGCCGCGAGCCGGGGCGGCGAAAATTACGGGTGGAGCCTGATGGAGGGCAACAACTGTTTCGACGACCGGAACTGCGCGACTCGCACCGATCTGGTCCGGCCTATTTTCGACTATCCCCGGTCGGAGGGCCAATCCGTGACGGGCGGTTACGTATATCGCGGATCGCGGTTCCCGTTCCTGCGCGGCATCTACATTTTCGGTGACTACCAGAACGGCAATCTTTTCGGTTTGCGGCGTAATGGAGCGAACTGGGAAAACGCGAAGTTCACGGCCACCGGAGCGCTGATCAGTTGCTTCGGTGAAGACCAATCCGGCGAGTTCTATATGGCGAACTACCGGAACGGTTCGATCCTGCGTCTGGCGGCCGAGCCGCCGCGGTTTGGCGTAAACACGGTAGTGAGCGCGGCGAGTTTCGAAAATGCGCTGGCGCCGGGCGCGATCGCGACGGCGTTCGTGAACCCGGTGCCGGGTGTAACGGGCATCGTCGCGGCGGGGAGTTATCCGCTGGCCACGACGCTCGGCGGCGTGACGCTGCGGGTGAATGGAAACGCCGTTCCTCTGTTTGCCGTGACGCCGGGCCAGATCAACTTTCAGATTCCTTGGACCGTGACCGGAGACATCACGATCTCCGCCGCCGCTGGTGCGGAGACGGCGCCGGAGTTTCGAGCCCGCGTCAACGCGCTGGCTCCGGCGCTGTTCACCTCCGACGGCCGGATCGCCGCCGCGCTGCGCGGATCGGACGGGAGTATCGTTACGGCTTCGAACGCCGTGGCGCGCGGTGATGTCGTGGTGCTGTACGCCACTGGTTTGGGTGCCGTTTCGAACGCGCAGACCGCGGGCGCGGCCGCCAGCCTGACCACTCTTTCGACCGTGAATGCGCGCACCGAGGTGTTGATTGGCGGACGCCCGGCGACGGTTCACTTTTCCGGTTTAGCGCCCGGCTATGCGGGTCTCTACCAGATCAATGCCACGGTGCCGGCGGAACTTGCCGCCGGCGAGACGGAACTGTTGCTGCGTGTTGGCGGGGTAACGAGCCAAGCTGTCCGTTTGCCGCTACGCTGATTTCAGAACTTCTCGAATCCGCTTGGCGACGATCCGCTCCTCGCCCGGTTGCAGCATCCACACCCCTACGTTCAGCGATTCGTTGGAGCCCGGCACAACCTCGATGGACGGATCGCCGTCGCGCAGCTTCTGGGCCGCTTCGGAGTACTTGATCTTGATCTTCGAGGTGTCCCATGTGATCTTCAGATGCGGAACGTGGTTAGCGACCTCCGGCACGTACTGCTCGGTGGCGACCGACGCGTCGACCTTGACGCTGTCCCCGATGACCTTGATACGCCGCTCCCATTCCTTCCATTCGGCCTGATGATCTTTCTTCATGAAAGTTTCGACGGCGGCCAGCATGCCGAGGAGCTCTTCCTTGTTCACCTTCATGCCCCGGCCGATGGCGTCGCCGTTCGGCGAGGCGTTCAAGCGCGCGGCCTCGATGAGGTCCTTGCGGCCCAGCAGCAATCCGGCACTCTGCGGTCCGCGGATTCCCTTGCCGCCGGAGAAGGTGACCAGCGAAAATCCCATCTTCAAGTACTTGGTGAGGTTTTCGAGCGGCGGCGCGTCGGCGGCGCAGTCGATGAACGTCGGCACGTTGAGTTCCTTACCCAGTTGGGCAAACTCGGCGTCCTTGACCTGTCCGCGATTGTTGGCGTCGTTGAAGAATAGGGCCAGCGCCGTTTGCGGACCCGCCAAGCGCCGCATGTCGGCGGCCGTTTCAAACTCGACCATCTTGACGCCGCAGTTGCGAATGGCGCGATCATAGCCGAAGCGGTGCACCTTTTGGATCAGCACTTCGCTCTTCATTCCGGTCAGGTCGGGAATCTGTTGGATGAACTTGCGGTTCGAGCCGGTGAGGCAAGCGGCCGCGCCGAGCGTCAGGGCGGAGGCCGCGCCGGCCGAGACCATGGCCGCTTCGGCGCTAACCAGCTCGGCGATTCGCTTGCCGACCGCGTCGTGCAGTTCGCTCAAGCGGCAGAAGAACTTCGAGGAGTAGTTGATGGCTTCGATCACCTCCGGGAGCATAAGCGACGCCGTGAAGGAGGTGTAGGTGCCGGCAGCGTTGATGATGGGTTTCACACCCAATTCGCGAAGGTAGTCGCGCTTGACAGCGCCGGCGCTAGCGGCCGCTCCAAAAGAACCAGCTAGCGGGGCGGCGAGTGAGCCTTTGAGAAATTTTCGACGATTTGCCATGAGAATGCTCCTGACGAAAGATTATACGCTGTCAAAGCCCATTCAGGACAAAGGCACCCCAGTAGAAGGGATGCGCGGTCGCACTATTCCGCAGCACCTCAAGCCGCGCCCGCCGCAGAGCCGCCTCCGGCGAGGCGCCTGTGGAAGCCAGGTTCTTGTGAAAGGCCGTCATCAGTTTGGCCGTAATCTCGTCCTCAACGGCCCAAAGGGACGCCACAACCGAACGCGCGCCCGCCGCCAGAAATGCCTGCGAAACGCCGAGCACTCCCTCGCCATCGATCTGCTCGCCCAGCGACGCCGACTGGCAGGCCGAGAGGACTACCACACGGGCCCGCAGCCGAAGATGGCGGATTTCATGCGCCTGCAGCAACCCATCCTCGCCTCCGCCGGGGGCCAGTGCCACGGCAGAAAACCGCGGGGCTCTTCCGTCCGGAATTCCATGGGCGGCAAAGTGGACGATTTCGTAGTCCTTCAGGGCTTCCCGTTTCAAGACCGCTTCCGATGCCGCGGTTCCGACATAGACCCTCGACTTTCCCGGCGCCCAAGCGCGTTCGGCGCCTTGGACCTCCAGGCGGCTATAGGGGAGACCGCCAAGCACGCCGGATTCCCCCGCCCTTCGCCCATTCGAGGCAAACGCGACCGGAGCGGGATCCGCAAATGCCAACAAAGCGTTCGGCGCCTTCTGTTGTCCTCTCTCTTGTAAGGCAAGCAGGGTGCTAGCCGA